>ENA-UOOK01003303-UOOK01003303.1-fermentation-metagenome-genome-assembly--contig:-NODE-3303-length-18490-cov-4.695579_pt1 | contig 18490 bp, 13 predicted proteins | sample MGYA00245777_ERZ724023 | MGnify/ENA primary metagenome ERZ724023 (study PRJEB28704, sample SAMN03018312) | fermentation metagenome | biome: anthropogenic terrestrial biome; feature: soil; material...
CCGCCAAATTCTTTATCTTGCGATTTATGAAGCCAAAAAGGGAGAACCTTTTCAAGCAACTCAGATTTGTATTGGTTTTCTAAAATGTTAAAATCTTTCATTTTATTCTTTAATATCTGTAATTAAAATAGGTGTAAAATAGAATATACGCCTAATACTTTAAAATAATGCTGCAAAATAACATTAAATACTTCAAATATACAACATGAAAAATAAAAAATTTAATAAGCAGTTTGTAGGTTAACATAATTTATGAATATGAGCTAACAAAACACTAAGTTGTTTTATTAAGAACACCGATCTTTTAATGTGATTTGAAGTTTTTCTCATGAAGTTAGAATAACTTTCATGAGATTATTCTGAAAGGTTAATTTGTTAAGCATTGAAATAATGCCACCTTTAGTTTTGAATATAAATATAAATAAATGATTAATAATTTAGAAAGATTCTGAAATATTGAATCTATACTGTTTAAATACAAAAGGTTTTAAATATATAAGGAATTAATACAATTAAAGTAAATGTGAGTGGGACCACGCTACATTTATGAAATTATTTAAAAAACATTTCTGCTTTTTCCAACGAGTTTAATTTTCCGACGTCTATCATTTTAAGGTTGTTGGGGGTGAAATAAGTTAGTTTTTCTTTATCGCATAAAGATAAGTAAAAATCAATAATTGAGAATTGTTCCGGGAAATCCTCCATATATCGAATAAAGGATGGGTTGAGGATATGAATTCCAGAAAAAGCAAGTTTTATATAGTCTTGAGGTTGTAAATTTGGAAAGGGTGATTTTGTTTCTCCAGACTTTTCATTAATCCATCCATTAAGTTGATTGTTCTGATCAAATAGCAGGTAACGTGTAGTTTGTCGTTCACTACAAACAAGAGTCGCTTCAGGATTGTTTTTCAGGTGATATAAGTAAAGTTCGTTTAGATTGATATTGGACAAAATATCTACATTATGAACAAGAAAGGGTTTTGAGTCATCAAAAAACCATGATGCTTTTTTAATACCCCCTCCGGTATCGAGTAATTTATCGCTTTCATCAGAAAACTCAATTCTGATATCGAAAGAGTTTTTTGATTCAACGAAATCGATTATTTGTTGCCCAAAATGATGAATGTTGATTATTATTTCATCGAAGCCAGCACTTTTCAATTTTTCGATTACGTGTTGTAATAAAGGTATACCAGCGATTGGAACTAAAGCTTTTGGCATTACATCAGTCAAAGGTTTTAGTCGAGTGCCTAGTCCAGCAGCGAAGATCATTGCTTTCATTTCAAGATAATTTTCTGCTCTTGAATTCTTGTTCCAGATTTTGTTCGCGGTGGGTAAGTGAAACCTTTATACTAAAAGTCTTTGAGATATGTTCTGCCACTTTTTGTGCCGCATAAACAGATCGATGTTGTCCGCCTGTACATCCAAAAGAAATCATCAGATTTGTGAAATTACGATCCATGTATCTTTTCACATGATTATCAACTAATGGATAAATATGATCGAGAAATTTCAAGATTTCACCATCATCTTCTAAAAATTTAATAACAGGTTCATCTAATCCATTAAAAATATTGTATCGTTCATATTTACCAGGATTATTAATTGCTCGGCAGTCAAAAACATATCCACCTCCATTTCCGGATACATCATTAGGTATGCCTTTTTTATATGCAAAGCTATAAACACGAATTTCAAGTTCTCGTTTACTTGTATCGGAGAATTGTTTCAATTCCACCATATTATTTAAGACTTCTGTTAAGTATGGATAGTTGTCGAAGCCGTCTTTAAGTAATTCACGCAAGTTGTTCAGTGCGAAAGGAATACTTTGTAAAAAATGTGGTTTCTTTTCAAAATAACCTCTAAATCCATAAGCCCCAAGTACTTGTAGTGTTCTGAACAAGACGAATATTCGTAGGCGCTTAAGGAATTTGGCTTCTTCTACATCTCTATATTTCTTTAAAGAGTTGATATAAGTGCCGATAAGTTCATCTCTTAAATTATTAGGGAAATTAGCTTTTGCTTGCCACAAAAAAGATGCTACATCATAATATACCGGTCCTTTTCTACCTCCCTGAAAGTCAATGAAAAATGGATTTCCATTGACCAACATAACGTTTCGTGATTGAAAGTCTCTATACATGAATGTGTTATGTTTGTCTTCAAGCAAATCGTTTGCCATTGCATCGAAATCATTCTCCAGAAGTTCCTCCTGAAAATCCATTCCTGTTGTTTTAAGGAAATTATATTTAAAGTAGTTCAGGTCCCAATATACAGAACGTTCATTAAATTCAGGTTGAGGATAGCAAACATTAAAATCCAAATTCTGTGCTCCAATAGCTTGGAAATCAGCTAGTGTTGAAATTGTTTTATGAAGCAGTTCCTTTTCTTCAGAGCTGAAAACTCCAGTTAATCTACCACCTTTTATAGCATCAAATAAGATATTATCACCAAGGTCTTCCTGTAAATACACCAATTCATTATCTGAAACCGCAATTATCTGAGGTACATTTAATTTCATTGAGTAAAAATGACGTGCCAATTCGATAAATGCATGATTCTCTTGAACCGATTCTCCAATTGCACCAATCAATGAAATATCGTCCTTAATCATTCGGTAATATTTCCTGTTTGACCCAGAAGTTGGAAGTAGTTCCATTTCGGGTTTCAATTTGCCCGTATATTTTTCAAATAATTTTATTAGTTCTTGCATTGCTTCTTAATTCGCTTTTATTTTATTCAATTGATCCAACCACACAGTTACTGCAGCATCACTCGGCATACGCCAGTCGCCGCGAGGAGATAAGTTAACAGAACCAACTTTAGGTCCATCAGGCATACATGAACGTTTGAATTGTTGAGAAAAAAAACGTTTGTAAAACACAGTAAGCCATTTCAAGATTATTTCAGGGGAATATAATTTATTAAAAGCCTGTTTAGCTATAAAATATATGCGCGTTGGTTCATCGCCATATCGAAGCATTCTGTATAAGAAAAAATCATGCAGTTCATAAGGCCCAATCTTGTCCTCTGTTCTTTGTTCTATATCCCCATCAGAATTAGCAGGAAGAAGTTCAGGACTATACGGAGTGTCAAGAATGTCGTCTAGAATTATCTTTGACTTTTCATCCATTTGGGTATTTGCTATCCAGCGTACAAGTGACTTTACCAATGTTTTGGGAACGCTGGTGTTTACTCCATACATGGACATGTGATCTCCATTGTATGTAGCCCAGCCAAGCGCTAATTCAGACAGATTTCCCGTACCAATAACCAAGCCATTAATTTTGTTTGCATAATCCATTAGAATCTGTGTGCGTTCTCTTGCCTGTCCATTTTCATAAGTGATATCATGATTGTTAATATCATGATCAATATCTTTAAAGTGTTGACTAACAGCGTTTACGATGGGTATTTCTTTTATTGTTACTCCTGCAGATTTCATCAGTTCGATGGCATTATTGTAAGTCCTGTCTGTAGTTCCGAAACCAGGCATAGTAATACCATATATATTTCCACGTGATAATCCCAGAATATCGAAAGTTTTAATTGTAACCAACAAAGCTAATGTAGAATCTAATCCACCTGAAATTCCGATCGTTACTTTTTGTATTCCCGTATGTATTAAGCGTTTTGCCAATCCATGTGTCTGAATAGAAAAGACCTCATTCAAATTTTCGTCAGCTTTTTTTTCAGTAGGGATAAATGGATGTGGATTAAAAGATCTGTATATTTCATTGAAGGATACTGGAGATATATGACAATATATTTCGTCAATTAACTCTTTAGAATTTAAGTAATTAGTATTTACCATTCGATCATGATGAAGTATATTTAAATCGATATCCGATATAATTAGTTGATTATCAAAAGAAAAACGTTCGGATTCTTTTAATAACACACCATTTTCTGCTATAAAATCTGCACCAGAAAATACCACATCTGTTGAAGATTCTCCAACCCCGCTTGATGCATAAACATATCCAGCAACACATCGAGCAGATTGTTGCAATATCAAATTACGACGATAATTGTTTTTACCAACGATATCATTGCTTGCTGATAAATTAAAAATAACATCAGCACCTAAAACAGAAGAAGTGCATGATGGAGGAATAGGCATCCATAAATCTTCGCATATTTCTATTGCAAAATTGCCGAATGGAGTTGTGAAAATAGGGCTTGCTGATGAAATAGGAATTTCCTGGCCAGCTAATTCAACTGTAAAATCATTAAGTTTATCCCCACTCAAGAACCATCGTTTCTCATAAAACTCTTTACTATTCGGAATGTTTTTTTTAGCAACGAACCCTTTTATTCCTTCAGAATTTATAACAGCTGCAACATTGTATAAACCATTTTTATGAAATAATGGAAGTCCCACAATCACTATAATAGAAGAGTAGTCAGTCATAAAGTGAGCAATATCGAATAGTGATTCAATTGCTTTCATTTGCAGAGCCCTTTGAAAAAACAAGTCGCCACAAGTGTAGCCTGTTATGCAAAGTTCAGGAAAGCATAAAATTTGAACACTTTTGTCAGATGCTTCTTTAATTACCGATTGAATCTCCCGGATATTGTATTCACAATCAGCTACTTTAACTTTAGGTGTTGAAGCGGCCACTCGCAGAAATCCATATTGATTGATATCCATATTCTTATGAGAATTTATGTACAATTATTACAAAGATACTAAAATGTTACAGGCCTTGTTAAAGCTTTTCCTTCAAAAGTAGAAAAATTATTTTGACCTTTCATATAATATTCGCCATTTGATAATTCAATGATATAATCCATTGAATAATTCCATAGATCATAATATAAGTTCCAAGATTCTGATTCTACTTCTCCACATTGAAAGTCGACTGTATCGCTTCTAGGGAATTTCTTTTTTGGATAAAAAGCATCAGAAAAATCAGAATTCACATAAAATCGATATGAATCTATGCCTGACATAAAGAATTCTCTTCCGATAGGATGTTTTAATTCTTCACCTCTTCCAAAAGACACATCAACAGGAATCCAGCCCACACCTTCGAAATACACTTCTGCCCAATCATGCAGATTCACTTCTCCCGGGTGCATCATCCAACCACTTTGCCAGCGAGCAGGTATTCCTTTGTATCTTAACATGGTGATCAATAGAAGAGTAACCTGTCCGCAGTCTCCTTTTTTATTTTCGATAACGTAAGTCGGGATGTTTGGGATAATAGAATATCCCAAAGCGCTTGCCCATGGGTAATTAGCGGCAATATATCTATAAACAGACTGCAATGTTTCTATTGGATTTGTTGCATCTTTTGTTATACTGTCAGTCAGTGATTTAATTCGGTTTGTAAATTGAATATGAGGTTTCTTTTCAGCCGTAAAGTACTTATAATACGGTAAAGATGTATTATAAGGATTTATGTCGATTTGTGAAAGGTCAAACCATTCACCTTGCGAAGTAAATGAAAATTCGACTTCAAAGACAGTCGGTTTATCCTTTACAGCACGCTTTTCCATGTAAATAGAAGTGTGTGCAGTTTTATCATCAGACAAAATATAATTATTGTTGGAGTTAGTCTGATAAGTATCAATGATGCGTTCAGTTTTATCATCAGATAAAGCAATGTTGTTGTTGGTGTTATTTGTTGCCGGATCTGAGACATGTGCAATATAATTATCAGAAATAATACTTTCCGATTGAGAAGTTTTAACAAGTTGAACATTCGTTTGTCTTGCAATGTCTTTGCGAGGGTAGGGCAGCCATGCGCGAACAATTTCACCATCAGGGACCGCGTTAGCATTTACGGTCACAGTATATAAAACATACATTTGTTTTTTAGGTAAAAGATAATGTCCTTTCATTTTAGTCGGCAGCATTTTTGCTAAATCAGTATCAATTATTGAGTCCGTTTTTTTGTTTGAAGTAGTTAAAGGTCGAGCAAGTTTTTTAGCCTCATTATTCACTCTGAAAATGTTAGCTGCCGCATTTCTGAAGTACCTCTTTTCGCCATCAATAATTCTAAATTCAAGTGACCCATCAGATTCCCAGGAAGATATTTGTTCCGCAGAAGGAGTAAACTGCATATTTTCCTCAATCCAATCGATAATGTCCATCTGTTTTTTATTAAAATCCAAAGAAACTCTATGCAGCGAGTCCTTAGTAAATTTGAGAGAAAAGCGTTGATTTTCAGTTAAAGAGCTATCGGTTAACAATAAGTCGATTTGTTTGTCAGCAGCAGAAAAGTTACCTTTTGTTATCTCATTCTCAATAAGGTTCTTTTCTGATACAGAGCAGCCAGCAAACAAAAGTAGTGATAAAATAAGCAGTATAGTTCTCATTATGTTATTTCTAAAGTCCTTAAGATAGTTGAAATCTCCGGAAGATTCTTCAATAAAGAAGTCATAGAATCAAGCACTAGATTTCCTCCCGCATCAAGTAAAACCTTATCAGAAAGTGGTCCCGTGTTGACATCAATTACAAAAATACCCGCATTGTGTGCCGCTTCTGTACCCAGAGGAGCGTTTTCTATCACTATAGCCTGGTTTGGTTTTAAGTCTCCTCCCTTTTGCAGTCCCATTAAAAAAGGTTCAGGATTTGGTTTTCCTTTCTTCACATCAAATGCTGTAACCATAGTATCAGGAGTAAAGATATCAGGGAAGTTAGTATCCAAACGATCCAGTAGAGAAGGCTGTCCCGATCCTGTTACCAGCACAGGAATTAGTCCACTTTGTTTAACCAGTTCAAGAACCTCAAATGCTCCTGGAATTGTATCTCCGGAATTATACCGATAAAACAACTCTGTTTTCCTTTCATATATACGTTTTTTCTCTTCCGGAGTAGCTTTACGTCCCTTTTCTCTTTCGTATATTAGGTTGATAGTTGATTTACCCGTCCGTCCTTCATGCAAATAAAACTCCTCAGGAGTAGTCGTCGTAAATCCTTCTTCCTCAAATACTTGTTGCCATGATTTAGCATGTGCAGCCATTGAATCGTAGAGCACGCCATCCATATCAAATAAAACTGCCTTCAAATCAAAACGAGAGAACCCCTTCTCCTTCAAGTATTTTCTGAAAATATCTTCCATTTTATGTTATTAATATCCTTTAAATATATTGATTAAAAATTTATAATTAAACAAAAAGAGACCATTGTTTAACGGTCTCTTCAGGTCATGCCGGGATGAGTTTCCCGTTATCTTTATTTATCTATTCTTGCGACTTAAATTCTTTCTTTAATCGCTTTGCTTTCTTCTTCGTATCCCGGTTTATCAAGTAAAGCAAACATATTTCTTTTGTATGCTTCGACCCCCGGTTGGTTAAACGGATTAATTCCTAGCATGTAACCGCTTATTCCACAAGCTTTTTCGAAGAAATAGATCAGTTGACCGATATACTCTTCTTCAAGTTTAGGAATCTCAATCAGCAGATTTGGAACTCCACCGTCGACATGTGCAAGTCTTGTTCCAAGCTCAGCCATTTTGTTCACATCATCAACGCGTTTACCTTCAAGGAAGTTCAGGCCGTCAAGATTCTCATCATCATGTGGAATCTTCACTTTCTCGTTTGGTTCATTAACCGAAATAACAGTCTCAAATATTGTCCGTTCCCCCTCTTGGATCCATTGTCCCATTGAGTGTAAGTCCGATGTGAAATCAACTGCAGCCGGGAAAATACCCTTCAGTTCCTTGCCCTCGCTCTCACCGTAAAGTTGTTTCCACCATTCAGCAAAGTAATGAAGTTTAGGATTAAAGTTTACAAGGATCTCTATTTTTTTACCTCTTTTGTACAGTTCGTTACGAATTGCAGCATAAATAGCCGGTAAATTATATTCAAAAGCAACCGAAGAATTAGAAGCATTTTCTATTTCCACAGCCCCATCAATCAGTTTACGAATATTTAGTCCAGCTACTGCTATTGGAAGCAAACCAACTGGAGTAAGAACAGAATAACGTCCGCCAACATTATCAGGAATCACATAAGTCTTGTAACCCTCTTGAGTAGCCAAAGTTCTTAGCGCCCCTTTTTTCTCATCCGTGATTGCGACAATACGTTTTTGTGTTTCAGCTTTACCAACTTTCTTTTCCAGTTTCTCTTTCAGTAAACGGAAAGCCACCGCCGGTTCCGTAGTTGTTCCCGATTTAGAAATATTGATTATGCCAAAAGACCTGTCTTCGACAAATTCAAGTATTTCATGAAGATAATCTTCGCTTAAGTTATTACCTGCGAACAAAACCACCGGATCTTTACGTTTTGGTTGCAACCAGTCCAATGAAGGTTTCAGCGCCTCAATAACTGCTCTGGCCCCCAGGTAGCTTCCTCCAATACCCACAACCACAACCACTTCACAAAGAGAGCGAAGTACAGCTGCCGTATCTTCGATATCGCTAATCACTTCATCATTAAAGGAAGAAGGTAAATTCACCCATCCCAAGAAGTCGTTTCCCGCGCCGTTTCCATTGTGTAAAGATTCGTTACAAGCCGACGCTAAATCAGCCTGTTTCAGAATTTCTTCTTCGCTCACAAATTTGTAAACAGGTTGAATATTCAATTTAATCGTATCCATAAAATATATGTTTATTATTTATATCAGAATAGTTCAATTAAGTTTTTAATCGCTATTTTTGGCGAAATATTGCTATACAAAATGTTGTAAACTGTATTAACAATAGGCATATCAATCTGATATCTCTGATTCATTGAAACAATACATTTCGCCCCATAGTATCCTTCGGCAATCATCTCCATTTCCAATTGCGCACTTTTCACCGAGTATCCTTTACCGATCATGGTACCCAGTGTTCTGTTTCTGCTAAATTGCGAGTACCCTGTAACCAGCATATCACCCAGATAATGCTGTTCACAAATATTCCGTTCCATAGGAGCAATACCATTTAGGATACGAGACATTTCATTCGCGCAGTTTGTCATGTAAACCGCTTGGAAGTTATCCCCATATTGCAGTCCCGAGCAGACACCCGCTCCAATAGCATATATGTTTTTGAGAACCGCCGCCAATTCTATTCCGTGTACATCATTTGAGATTGAAGTACGCAAAATACGAGAAGATATAGATTCCGCGATAGCTTTCGCCTTTTCGTTATCATTGCAAGCACACGTCAAAAAAGACAATCTTTCCAGAGCAACCTCTTCGGCATGGCAAGGACCAGAAATTACGCCAATATTTTCAATTGGCACTTTAAAGTTCCCCGTTAGATATTCACTCATCACCACGTTATCTCCCGGTACAATACCTTTGAGAGCCGAGATTACCGTCTTTCCTTTGAAGTTGTTCGACCAAACCCAGCGGAAATACTGTTTAATATAAGGTGATGGAAACGCAACGATAATAGTATCCGAATCCTTTATAGCGCGCTCAATATTTGTATAAAATACAATTTGAGCCAAATTAAATTTTATGTTTCGCAAGTAGTCCGGGTTGTTTCCAAGTTTATAAAAGCCCTCCACCTGTTCGTTTCGTCGCATATACCAGTTGATCTGTTTTTGCGTCATGAGAACAAGTTTAGCAAGAGCCGTCGCCCATGTTCCACCACCTAAAATGCAAATTTTTCCCAGTGAACTCATTATATGTTTTTCTAAACGTTAAAAGTTATCGGGTAGCATTTTCTATCCACAATTTAACCTCATCAGGTGTAGGATTTGCAAATCCCAGTGCATGTTTTTTGTTCAATCCACAAATCTCCTGATGCAACTTATTAGGATTAATTCCTTTAAGTTCAGATACCTCGTTGTATCCAGCTTTTTGCAGTACTTCGACCCATTCTTCAGGAACCCCTAATTCAGTATATTTATCGATTGAATCTTTTTTGACTGTCTTTTCCGGTCTCATCATTGGGAAAAGCAATACCTCTTGGATAGTTGTTTGTCCCGTCAGCAGCATGGTCAATCTGTCCATTCCGATTCCCATACCCGAAGTCGGCGGCATTCCATACTCAAGAGCCCGAAGGAAATCCTGATCAATAAACATTGCCTCGTCGTCCCCTTTTTCCGATAATCGTAGTTGATCTTCAAAACGTCCACGTTGATCAATCGGGTCATTCAGTTCCGAATAAGCATTTGCCAGTTCCTTTCCATTCACCATAAGTTCGAAGCGTTCGGTCAGTTCCGGGTTTTCGCGATGTTTTTTGCAAAGAGGCGACATTTCTATTGGATAATCCATTACGAATGTCGGTTGTATGAATGTTCCTTCCGCTTTTTCTCCGAAAATCTCATCAATGAGTTTACCTTTTCCCATTGTTTCATCATGTTCAACCCCCAGTTTATCGCATACATCATGCAACTGAGACTCGTCCATTCCAGTAATATCGATACCCGTATTTTCCTTTATAGCATCAATCATTGTGATGCGTCTGTAAGGCGCTTTAAAGTCAATCTCTTTGTTTCCAACCTTCACTTTTGTCGTTCCCAGAACCGTCATTGCGATATGTTCCAACATCTGTTCTGTAAATTCCATCATCCAGATGTAATCCTTATACGACACATAAATTTCCATTGCCGTAAACTCCGGATTATGTGTTCTATCCATACCTTCATTGCGGAAGTTACGTGAAAACTCGTACACCCCTTCAAACCCACCAACTATAAGACGTTTCAGATAAAGTTCATTTGCTATACGCAAGTATAAGCTCATATCCAATGCGTTATGGTGAGTGATGAACGGTCGTGCCGCCGCTCCACCCGGTATGTTTTGTAGTACAGGTGTTTCCACCTCCAGATACCCGCGTTCATTAAAAAACGAGCGCATAGCATCAAATATTTTTGTACGTTTGATAAATATCTCTTTAACCTCGTTGTTTACCAACAAGTCGACATATCTCTGTCTAAAGCGAAGTTCAGGATCAGTAAATTTGTCATACTCCACTCCATCTTTCATTTTCACAACCGGAAGAGGTCTGAGCGATTTCGATAAAACCGTCAGAGATTGAGCATGTACCGATATTTCACCCGTCTGTGTTCGGAACACAAAACCCGTGATGCCAATAAAGTCGCCGATATCCAGCATCTTTTTGAATACGTTGTTGTACAGCTCTTTATCCTCATTGGGACAAATATCATCCCTTGTAATGTAGATTTGAATTCTTCCTTTGGAATCCATCAATTCCAAAAACGATGCTTTTCCCATGATACGTCGTGTCATAATGCGTCCGGCAATGCTTACCTGCCTTTTTTCCGCATCATCATTAAAATCACTTTTTATATCTGTGGAATATGCGTTTACTTCGTACGCTGCCGCAGGATACGGATCGATTCCGTATTCTCGCATTTCGTTAAGACTTTGTCTGCGAAAAATCTCTTGTTCGCTAAGTTCTAAATTCTGCATTCTTTTTGTTTATCTATTATCTCCATCCGGATGGTTAAATTCACGCAAAGTTACAAAATATATTGCACTTTTCATTTCGTTTAGACCTATTTCCTTTATAGAACATCTTAAAAGATAAATAGTTTGTATTAAAAATCAAAAACTGCAATACAGTAGATTATTCAACCATATTGCAGTTTTCTGTTAAATTGAATAGTTCATACCCTTGATACTGAACCCTTTCAATCTATGTCAGAAGATTAATCTTCAATTGTTTTATTCACCGATTCTTTTTCCGGGATCATTTTTGATAACAATATAGAGATCAATAAAGTACCGATGATAACCGTCAGTGAAACCCATGAGTGACTGCTAAAGAAATTACCTACTACAGGTATTGCGCTCAGCAGCATTTTAGCACCAATGAAGAAAAGTATAAAGCTCACTCCAACTTTCAAGAATCGGAACATTCCCATTATTCCTTTCAGTGCGAAATAGAGAGAAATCAGTCCCATAACTGCAAACACGTTTGAGCTTACCGCTAAAAAGTTTTCCTCTTCGAGTGTCAGGATATTTGATGCACCCTCTTTTATCACACCAATAATGGCGGGAATTGAGTCCACAGCAAATAATACGTCGGTTGATCCAATTACCAAAAGGCATAAGAAAGAATTCGTCAGATTTGTTTTTCCATTAATTTTTGTGAAAAAATGTGGAGTATGAACATCCGGATCAATCGGAAAAAGTTTTGAAGCCCCTTTATAGAGGAAATTTGATTGAGGGTCCACATTATCTTCGTCCTTTTGAAAAGCCATTTTATACGCAGTATAAACCAAAATAAGTCCAAAGATATAAATCAACCATTCAAATCGTTCCACCAGTTCCATTCCAATCAATATAAACAGAACGCGCAGTACGACAGAAATCAAAATACCCAGCATTAGCAGTTTAGGTTGATTCTCTTCTCTAATCCCCATCATGGAGAAAATCATGATAAACACGAACAAGTTATCTATTGAAAGAGAATATTCAGTCAAATACCCCGACAAGAATTTAACGCCCATGATGTGCGATGTAATCATTTCACTACCAGGATTTTGCGGAAAATAGAAATAGATTGCAGCTCCAAAAAGTAAAGCTATCGATACCCAAACAGCTGCCCATTTTAGCGCAACAGAAACACTTTCGCCACTATGTTTGCGCATATGTATCGATAAATCAATTGCATATACAATGATAAAAATGATGATAAAGGCTATCCACCAAGAAGTAATTGTTCCCATATTAAATTTAGTACGTTACGGTTGTAAAATTAAAGTTTGTAAATAGACGGCAAAGATAAAACATTATTTGACCTTAAAAACTTATTTGTGCTTATTTTTTGGTCATAAACGGAAAATAAGCGTTTTTTTAACACCATAATTGTTTACCTGCACACTCCGTCAGCAATCATATTTAAGTAAGAAGTCAGTTCGAGGATAGTAGGAAGATAGTGTTAAAGAGATGAATATGAGGTGTGTTTTTAATAATATAAAAGAAAAAATGCGAACCAAATTCAGTGAAAATTCAGCAAGAATTTAGTGAGACCATAGTCGGACCATCATCGGACCATCATCGGACCATCCTCGGACCATCCTCGGACCATCATCGGAGCATCGTCGGAGCATCGTCGGAGTGTCTTGTCCAGAAATAGGTTTTACAAAATGTAAATTTAAAACAGGACAATGAAAACAAAATTAAACAAAAATCAGGACGAAACATCAAGAAATATTACTAAAAAAACACCCTAAAACGTCGATATTATCAAATTAATAATTATAATTGCATACTCTGTCATCACTGTGAAAATTAAAGACATAAACAAATGGAAAAGAATTTGAAAATCAAGTCCAAAGTTTTAATTCTACATCCGTCTTTAGCCCCCTATAGAGTAGATTTTTTTAACAAGCTACATGAAAAGTGTGATGCGTCCATTTATTTTTCCTATCGAAATGTACCCTATTTAAAATACAATCAAGAGCATATATTATCCCAACTTCAATTTGTCCCCCATTATTTAGATAAAGGCTTTGACTTTAGAAACAGGCCTATAAGATTTGGCATAATAAAATTATTATCAAGAGGGAAGTTTGATGTTGTTATTACTAGTGAATTCAGTCATTCCACTATTGTTTCTTATCTATACAAAGTAATATTTAGGAAAAAATATCGATTATACACCATTTCAGACGACAGTATTTATAGTTCGATGAAAAGGTCCGGTATAAGAGCCTTTCTCAGAACAACCATTTCAAAGAATATTGACGGAGTTATTTATACGAGTACCGATGTTGGATTATACAATAAAACACATTTCTCTAGTAAGATCAATGCATTAGAACTTCCAATTATTCATGACGATATTGTTTTCAGAAAAAAACTTTCAGATAGTCTTAGTTATTCATTAGAAAACATTAAAAAATATAATCTTGAGCACAAGAAAATAGTCTTGTTTGTAGGCCGTTTAGTAGAAGTCAAGAATTTAGACGTATTGATAAAAGCATTCAGCAAGGTAGAAGAAGACAATTGTTTGCTTGTGCTTGTAGGCGATGGACCATTGAGACAAGCGTTAGTCGATTTAGTCGAGTCCAATAATATTTTAGATCGTGTACTGTTCATTGGTCATTTAGAAGGTCAAGCATTATATTCATGGTACAATATTGCCCAGATATCCATATTGCCGAGTATAAAAGAAGCATTTGGAGCTGTTGTAAACGAAGCCCTGTTGGGCGGTTGCCATGTGATATGTTCAAAGATTGCAGGCGCTGTCAGTTTAATTAATAATGAAAACGGTTTATCTTTTGATCCAAGCAATCAAGAAGAGTTAACCGAAAAAATCAGAGAAGCCTTACAGAAAGTAGTGCCGTTAGAATCAAGCTCCGTGTCATTACGAGAAAGTAAGATGCCCTTTACATTTAATGAAAAATTAGACACATTAATCCATCAATTATGAAACGCATTCTTTTCATACTCCATTATCCCCCTCCAGTCCATGGATCATCAGTGATGGGTCAGATCATCAAAGAAAGTAAGCCCATTAACGAAACCTTTTCGTGTGCATATATAAATTTAAGCACATCCCGCACCCTTGATGAAGTTGGAGAAAGAACATTCAAGAAAGTCGGTCGTTACCTCTCGATCATAATCAAAGTAATTAAACAATTACTCATGAACAGGCCCCAGCTATGTTATATCGCGATAGCCGTTAAAGGTGCCGCGTTCAAAAAAGACGCGTTCATTGCTTTTATAGTAAAGCTTTTTGGCGTAAAAATCATCTATCATTTTCACAACAAAGGCATCAGTACAAATCAGCATAAAATTATCTACAACATATTATATAAATGCGTCTTTAAAAATACCAGAGGCATTTTACTATCCGAATATCTGTATGATGATATCAAAAAATATTTTCCCAAGGATAGAATTTTTATATGTCCCAATGGCATTAGCGATATTCATGCGACAAAAGAAAATGAGAATGAAGATGAAAAGAGTGTAAGTCCATCAATTAAATCCTCAGTAGAGATACTATTTTTATCGAACCTAATAAAATCAAAAGGAGTTTTTATTTTATTAGAAGCATGTAAAATCTTGCACCAAAAAGAAATTCCATTCAAGTGTACATTTGTAGGCGCAGAAGGCAATATTTCTAAAGAGGATTTTCAACAAAAAGTTAAAGAATTGAATCTATCAGAACAAGTAAAATATGTCGGCAAAAAATATGGAAGTGACAAAGAAGAAGCCTATGCCAAATCAGATATATTTGTATTTCCGACCTATTATAATTTAGAAACCTTTGGCTTAGTCAATTTGGAAGCCATGCAACACTCGTTGCCCGTTATTTCAACTCCTGAGGGCGGTATACCCGATGTAGTTGAAAATGGAGTAACCGGTTATTTAGTCCCCCAAAAAAATGTAATTGCGTTAGCGGAGAAAATAGCATATTTGATTTTGCATCCACAATTACGAGAAAAAATGGGTAAAGCCGGTCGCGAGAAATATGAAAAAGAGTTTACGCTCGAAATTTTTGAGAATAAGCTTTTGAGTATATTCAGGCAAGTGATTGATATAGTTTGAACCTCTATTGAGTTTTGCAATCATCTTGAAATAATGTATATTTGCCGATATTACATGCGGATAATGTGTAAATAATCACACTTTCCGCACATAAAAGGTGAAAAGTATGAAAATTCGTAGAGATATTATTGATGATTTACGTCGATGGAAAGAGAGCGACAATCGTAAACCCATCTTGTTGAAAGGAGCCCGTCAAACCGGAAAAACATGGATTATGCGAGAATTCGGGAAAGAATGCTTCGACCATGTAGCCGAGTTTAATTTTGACAAAGTAGGAGAATTGAACAGTATTTTTGAGAAAACCAAGGATGTAGATAGGATACTCAAAGAACTCGCGTTATTTACCGATGTTCCCATCGAAGCGGGTAAGACATTGATTATATTCGATGAAATTCAGGCAAGCGAAGGTGCCTTGAATAGCTTGAAATATTTTTGCGAGGATGCACCGCAATACCATGTTATTGCTGCCGGTTCTTTATTAGGTGTTGGCATACGTAAAAAAAACATGTCCGTTCCTGTTGGCAAAGTGCAGATAGTAAAAATGTTACCTGTTACCTTTAAGGAATTTCTACAGGAAGTCGATGAACGTACATATCATTATATTAACGGACTGGACACTCTGGATCCGCTTCCAGAAATAATTCTCAGCAAGTTAGAGTTGGAATTCAAACGCTATCTTATTTGCGGAGGTATGCCCGAAGCAATAGTAACGTTACTTGAAAACAAGGGGATTCAGGAAGTCGAAGACGTATTGCAGAATATTTTGGATTTATACACCTTGGATTTCTCCAAATATGCCACATCTACAGAAATTCCCCGAATCAATAACCTGTGGAATTCCCTTCCGTCTCAATTAGCCAAAGAAAACAGGAAATTCATCTATCGTATAGTCCGTTCCGGAGCACGAGCACGTGAATACGAAGACGCCCTGCTGTGGTTGGAAGAAGCCGGTCTTATCTATCGTATCTTTAACATATCCAAACCAGGGCTTCCGTTAAGTGCCTATCAGGATGTATCAGCATTTAAAGTTTACGCCTGTGATTGCGGATTGCTAAGGCGATTAGCTAAACTATCTCCGGAAATAATTCTTTCCGGAAATGCCGGATATACTGAATTTAAAGGAGCGCTCGCCGAAAATGCCGTATTGCAATCGTTGGTCGCCCAAAACGATGTAAAGCCTTATTATTGGAGTTCGGAGAATAGGGCGGAAGTTGATTTTGTATTACAGATTCAGACAGATATTATTCCGGTAGAAATAAAATCCGATGTCCGTATCAGCGGTAAAAGTCTTTCAGTATATAATACCAAATTTAATCCTCCCTACAGGATTCGTTTATCTATGAACAACCTGAAAGAAAACGGAAGATTGATCAGTTGTCCTATTCCTTTGACGGATTGGCTTTATAAGATTGTCGGTTTAGCACTTTATAATGTTTGATATATTAAAAAAATATTCTAAATCGTGCATAATGTTCATAAATTCAATATATTAGTGCCCGAAAACTGACGAAAAAAATGAAAGTCGTGTTAATTAGTTAGTGAAGGAGATTGAAAAATGAATAAATCTAACGAAGAAAAAAATAATCAACCGGCTTATTGGAACCAATCGGTCGAGGACATAATGCGTTCATTTGGTGTTTCTGTAAATGGACTTTCTGTATCAGAATCAGAAGAACGACTGAAACAATATGGTGCGAACACATTAAAAAAGTCCTCGAAAACTTCGGATGTTTTGTTATTCTTGTTACAATTTAAAAGTCCTCTTACACTTTTATTGTTGACAGCCGCCATCCTATCTGTATTTTTGGGTGATCGTACCGATGCCATTATCATATTCAGTATAGTTTTTATCAGTAGCGTGTTAGGTTTTTTTCAGGAACGTGGAGCCGCAAATGCCGTGGCGCAATTACTAAAAATAGTTCAAATTAGATGCACGGTGTGGTGAGACGGTACAGCGTCCGAAATTTCCGTAGAAGAAGTAGTGCCGGGTGATATCGTGCATCTGAGTGCCGGTGATATTGTGCCTGGTGATGCTATCATTGTAGAATCGAAAGAGTTATATATGGATGAAGCCGCTTTCACAGGTGAAACATTTCCCGTAGAAAAAAACGTGGGAGTTCTCCCAGATGATACACCCCTTGCAAAGCGCACAAACATGGTTTTCATGGGCTCGCATGTCATCAGTGGAAGAGCAGTTGTGTTGGTGACGGGAACCGGAAAACAAACAGAATTCGGAAAAATATCATCCCGTCTTTCAGTACGGATGCCCGAAACCGATTTCGAGCGCGGCATTCACCGTTTTGGATATATGTTGATGGAAATCACCTTGTTGTTAGTGATGATAATTTTCGCAGTAAATGTGTTGATGCACAAGCCCGTCTTGGATTCACTGCTGTTTTCATTAGCATTAGCCGTGGGACTAACACCTCAACTTTTGCCCGCCATCATCACTATAAACCTTTCGAAAGGTGCTCATGATATGGCAAAAAAGAAAGTTATTGTGAAACGTTTGTCGTCCATCGAAAATTTCGGCAGCATGAATATTCTTTGCACCGATAAAACCGGAACCATTACCGCCGGAAAAGTCGATCTAAAAGATGTACTCGATATAAACGGTACTTCATCAACCAAGGCATTTTATTACGCGTGGTTGAATGCCTCATTACAGCAAGGATTCCGGAATCTCATTGATGAAGCCATTTGCAACAGTTTTAATGGTCAAAAGACATCTGAGAGTGTGATTTCTGAAATTCCTTATGATTTTATTCGGAAACGATTAACCATATATACACGCATTCAAGATCAATCTATTGCCATTACAAAAGGTGCATTCAATAAAGTGTTGGAGATATGCACATCCGCTGAAATGCCAGATGAAAGTGTAAAAAATATTGAATCATACCGCGATGCAATAATGGCACAATATCAACAATTGAGTGCCGCCGGATATCGTACGCTTGGTGTGGCATACAAAAAAACCGATGTTGGCGATTTCAATATTTCGGACGAAACAGATATGGTGTTTTTGGGTTTTGTCACACTTTTTGACCCATTGAAACCTGAAACGCT
>ENA-UOOK01003305-UOOK01003305.1-fermentation-metagenome-genome-assembly--contig:-NODE-3305-length-18485-cov-6.548399_pt1 | contig 18485 bp, 17 predicted proteins | sample MGYA00245777_ERZ724023 | MGnify/ENA primary metagenome ERZ724023 (study PRJEB28704, sample SAMN03018312) | fermentation metagenome | biome: anthropogenic terrestrial biome; feature: soil; material...
ATTGCTGAACCGTCACATTTGATGTATTGAAATAGAAAACGGTTGACGTGTATAATATTGTGTGGTAACATGCTGAACCGTCACATTTGATGTATTGAAATCCTTATTATAAGCGGACCATTTGATACTGACCATTGCTGAACCGTCACATTTGATGTATTGAAATGTAAATGACTTTGTTGACAATCCAAATCTAATAAGCTGAACCGTCACATTTGATGTATTGAAATCCTTCCATGATAAATACAAGTGTACCCGCTAGCTTGGATGCGCTATATTCTAAGTTTAACACTGAAAGTCTACCAATTACAAAAAACTGCTATGAAAAAGTATACCATCTCAACTCATTGATTTTAGGGACTTCAGGTACTACCATTTTATATCTACATTAGTACCACTGCCAATTTCAATTTCCATTGGAAAGAATTCTCCTTACCGACAGTTTGGCGGGTAGGAAAAACCACGATTTAGTATCAGAGCATAGAAACTTTACTGAAAAGAGGAATACCACCACAAAAGATTGTATATTTTTCAATGGATCATCCATTGCTTAAGCTCAGTGGTATTTTAGATATTTTGGAATGCTATCATAAAAATGTCTACGCTAATCAAAATGTCTGGTATTTTTTTAATGAAATTCAATATGCAACGGATTGGGACAAATGGTTAAAGACCATTTACGATATACAGCCGGATACTAAAATCACAGCAACGGGCTCTGCGCTAATCTAATCTAATTTAATTAAATCAGATTTATGACCAGTTATGGATTCATACCTTAGATGGATCATCAAGCACATTTGCTTTCTGATTAATATAACAGATTAATGTTACGACTTAATGATACAAATTAGGGCTAAATATTAATACTACGAATAATACTGCAAATTCATGTTCCAGAGGAAAGGGTGGCAAGGTAAACATCCCTTATCACCCTTTAAATGTAAAAGAATGGGATGGCATTTGATATAAGGCTATCTGACCCGGTGTTGAGTTTTGTAAGGAAAGAGTTGCTGCAAATTAGCTAAGTTTGCATTGACAATCATGTGAATAATAAATAAAATATAGTTAGGAGATGATGATTATGATTATAACGGCTACAGAATTTAAAAATAAAGTAGGCAAGTTTATCGAGCTTGCAAAAAATGAAGATATAATTATATCGAAAAATGGAAAAAACATTGTCAAGCTCGTATCAATTGGAGAGGATGAATATCCAGCTACACATAGTTTACTCGGTGTTTTTGAAAAGGCAGGAGAATATGACCTAAATAAAACAAAGGAAGAAAGGTTGAGTAAGTATGAAAGTATTGATTGATACGAATATTATCCTTGACGTGCTGCTTGACCGAAAACCTTTTAGTATTAATTCAGCCGAGCTTTTCAAACTTGCTGAGCAAGAGCGGATTGAAGCATATATTACATCAAATTCAGTGACAGATATAGTGTATATTTTAAGGAAAGCATATGATATAAGTACAATAAAAGAGAATCTGATGATAATGTTTGGATTCATTAAAATTTTGAATGTTTCAGCGAGTGATATACTAAAAGCTTTTGAGATTAAAACAAATGATTTTGAAGATGCGGTTATAATACAGTACGCAAGCAGAATTGAAGCAAACTATATTATTACACGGGATACCAAAGGTTTCAAAGACAGTCCCGTAAGCTGTATGACTGCGGAACAATTTATATACTCATTTAGTAGTCGGGAAAACCTCGTTAATCAATGAATTTTGCATGGACAAAGAGCACTTTTTTTATATAGCTATTGAGCAGAACGATAAAGCAGCCCTTGAAAGCTTTTCAGAGATTGTAATGCAAAGGTATCCCTCGGCTAAATCAATAATTGATGTTTTCCCTTCGTGGGATAAGGCTTTTGAATATATAGCCGCTCAATCAGGCAATGAGAGATTGATTCTTGCTATTGATGAATATCCATACCTGGCAGGCAGCAATCCTTCTATTTCGTCCGTACTGCAAAAGCACATAGACACCAGTTTTAAAAAGAGTAACCTCTTTCTGCTATTATGCGGATCATCCATGAGCTTCATGGAAAATCAGGTACTAGGGTATAAGAGCCCGTTATATGGCAGAAGAACTGCACAGTTTAAAATAGAACCTTTTGACTATTTCGACAGTTCTCTGTTCTTTAAAGATGCAACAAATGCAGAAAAAGTGTTAGCTTATGGAGCGGCTGGAGGGATTCCTCAATATCTTGGAATTCTTGCTGAAGAATCCAATGTGGAAAAAGGGATAGGCGGGAGCTTCTTTAAAAAAACCGGTGCTCTTTATGAGGAACCGGAGAATCTTCTAAAACAGGAGCTGCGTGAACCGGCTGTTTACAATTCGATTATTTCAGCAATAGCACACGGAGCAACGCAGTTGAATGAAATATCGACAAAATCAGGAGAAGAAAGTAAAAAGTGTTCAAAGTATTTAAAAACACTAATTGATTTGCTAAATGTTAAATATGACGGTACCTCAAAAATAGAAAAGATAGGTAAGATTTATGAAAAGAGTAGTTTTAGCACCCGATTCTTTTAAAGGAACAATGAGCTCAATCAGAATATGCAATATCATGGAAGGAGTAATTAAAAAACATATTCCTGATATTGATGTGGTTAAAATACCGGTTGCCGATGGCGGTGAAGGAACTGTAGACTGTTTTATTGAGGCACTGGGAGGATCAAAAATTCAGGTTGAAGTTTTAGGACCTCTTTTTGATAAAATTGATTCCTTTTATGGTATTCTTCCTGATCACACCACTGCAATTATTGAGATGGCGGCAGCTTCCGGGCTTCCGTTGATCGGAGACAGAAAAGACCCAAAAATATCAACAACTTACGGTGTTGGACAATTAATTAAACATGCCGTAATAGACAACAGGTGCAGGAAAATTATTATTGGTCTTGGCGGGAGCTGTACAACAGATGGTGGTGCAGGAATGGCCAGTGCTTTGGGAGTAAAGTTTTATGATAAGCATAATAAAGAATTTATTCCTGTTGGTGGGACATTGGGAGAAATTTCACGGATTGATACATCGGGTTTACTGAAAGAGATTAAAGATTGTACTATTCTCGGCATGTGTGACGTAGATAATCCGCTTTTTGGTGAAAATGGTGCGGCATATATTTATAGTCCACAAAAAGGTGCTAACCATGAAAGTGTGCTACTCCTTGATAAGGGCTTGGAGCACCTGTCGAATCAGCTTATTAAGCAGTTTAATCTGGATGTGTCGCAAAAACCTGGAGCGGGTGCTGCAGGCGGATTAGGTGCAGGTATACTTGCATTTCTGAAAGGAACATTAGAATCGGGAATTGAAACGGTGCTGGATACGGTTGAATTTGAGGCTCTCTTAAAGGATGCAAATATGGTATTTACCGGTGAAGGAAAAATTGACGGACAAAGCCTTCGCGGAAAGGTTGTTGCAGGGGTTGCCGGAAGAGCTAAAAAACAAAACATTCCTGTTATAGCCGTAGTTGGTGACATAGGTGATGATACCGACGGTATATATGATGCAGGGGTAAGTGCAATTGTCAGCATCAACCGTGTCGCGGTACCATTTGAAATAGCAGCAACACGGTGTGAAAGCGATCTTGCAAAAACTATGGATTCAATAATAAGATTAACAAAACTTATGATTTAAACACCTTTTACTTTATTCTTTCCAAAGTATTATAAAACGGTAAATCAATAATAATTCTATCGTGAAGATATAGCAGTGCAATGTTAGTAAACAATAGCGAATTGAAGCATAGAGCAACAAAAATATTTCTAAAGCATTTTTGCGAGTTTCGGCTTGACACGTGCTTTTGCTTTGCAAAATGCACTACATTAATCTAACATTTATAACGTTTTGCGTTAAACGCATGACGAACTATACAGCTTATGCAGATGAAGCGTAGTTTCCGATATTGCACAGCTATTCTTAAAATGCAGAGGGTGTGAACAGTAACGTGCCGCAAGCTGCATTTCTTTTTCATACCTGTACCGGATTGTAATACCTGATTTATTCGGGTATAATTAACATACTACAAATATTCAGGTGGTAGATATGAACGGCTACATAAATATTGACAGCTTGGTAGCAAAACTGAATAATTATTTTGAGGATAAACATTTTATTTCCGCTGTATATCTTTTTGGCTCCGTAGTTAAGGGTAAAAACAGAAAGAACAGTGATGTTGATATTGGGGTTTTATTTGATGAAGGTATTGATAACATACAGCGTTTTGAATATAAGCTTGATATGACTAATGAACTTGAGGATTTATTGGGTAAGAAAGCAGATGTAGTAGACCTGGAAAGTGCCGACTTGTTTTTTATTAATCAATTTTTGTCAAATAATAAACTAATACTGGAGAATGACCTTCACAGGCGGGTTGAGTTTGAAGTAAAATCCAGAAGAGAATATTTCGACAGGCTGCCATTTTACAAGTTATATCACAAACAAGCTATGTCAAGACTGGAAAGGAGGCAGTAGTATGGTGGAGCAAAGTATAATATTGAAAAGGCTGACCCTGTTGGAGGAATACATCAGAGATCTTGAAGAAATGAGAGAAAAAAGCTTGAAAGATTTAAAATCCGACAAGGTTATAAGAAGGTATGTGGAGAGGACATTACATATGGCAGCAGAGGCTTGCCTTGATATAGCTAACCATATAATTTCCTATGAAGGGTACAGAGAGCCAATAGACAATAAAGACAGCTTCGAAGTGTTGATGGAAGAAAAAGTTATAAAGCCGGAGCTAACTGAAAAACTAAAAAAAATGGCACAATTCCGAAATGTAGTTGTTCATGATTATATAAGAGTTCAGCCTGAAATCATTTATGCAATTTTGCACAAAAACATTTCTGATATAGTAGCATACGCAAAATGCATTAAGCAAAAATTCCTTACTGATATATGAATATTTTTTAATGTGCAGCAGCTTATAGAAGTGGAGTCTTATGAATTTGATAAAGGAGAAAGCATATGAGAGAACAGCAGGTTCATGTTGGAATAATAGGATTGGGAACGGTAGGAACTGGTGTAGCCCGTATTTTACTGCAGCAGAAGGATCTTTTAAAAGCTAGGTCGATGGTAACGTTTCATCTTAAGACTATTGTTGAGCTGGATTGGCAAAGGGATCGCGGTTTGGATTTAACCGGTGTAAAATGCACTACCAATGTGGATGAGTTGCTGGAGGATCCGGATATTAATATTGTTGTGGAAACAATCGGAGGTTATGAGCCGGCTTTTACCTTTATAAAAAGAGCTCTTCAAAACCGTAAGCATGTAGTTACGGCGAACAAAGCACTGATAGCAACCCGAGGGAGAGAATTGTTTAAAACCGCCAAGGAAAATGGGGTTGATCTCCTGTTTGAAGCCAGTGTTGGCGGAGGCATACCCATTATCAAAGCTCTTCGTGAAGGGCTTATAGCGAACCGTATTGAGAGTATGTATGGTATCCTGAATGGAACATGTAACTATATACTTACCAGAATGCACCAGGATGAACTGGAGTTTTCGGAGGCGTTGAAAGGAGCACAGGCAAAAGGGTTTGCCGAGGCTGATCCAACCCTTGACATCGGTGGAGGAGACTCCGCCCACAAACTGACCATATTGGGTTCCATTGCGACTAATAGCTTTGTTTCTTTTGACAAACTGTATGTAGAGGGAATTACCGGAATCAGCAAACTTGATATTAATTTTGCGAAAACCCTGGGATATACGATAAAGCTGCTTGCTATATACCGTGTTTTCAAGGATGGGCTTGATTTAAGGGTGCATCCTACTCTTATCAAGGATTCTCACCTGTTGTCCGCTGTAAGCAATGAATTAAATGCTATTTTTGTCCAGGGCGATTTTGTCGGCAGCACCATGTTCTATGGACCGGGAGCCGGTGAAAGACCAACCGCCAGCGCAATTGCAGGTGATATAGTGGATTTGTCCAGGGATTTGTTGCTTAAAGAAGGGGAAAAATATTGCAACCGTACAATAAATCCAAGCATGGATGTAAAGCTGATTCCCATAGAAGAAGTCAGTAACCGGTTTTACCTGCGCTTTTTCACAAAAGACGTACCTGGTGTTCTGACTAAGATTTCCGGTGTTCTGGCTTCTTACAACATCTCCATATCATCTATGGTGCAGCTTGAAACACATGAGAAGGACAATTATGTTCCAATTGTACTTCTTACGCATGAAGCACTTGAAAAGTCAATGAAGCTGGCATTACAGGAAATCCTTCAGTTTGAATTTGTTAAAGACGATCACCTGCGGTTAAGGATTTTCTAGTGAACTCGTTTAGCTGAAGCTGAACATCATACGTTTTTGCGAAGTAAAATACGCATTGGAGCCTTTAAGTGGGGGTCTCGGGAATTTGATAAAGAAACAGGACACAAGCACAATATTATTAATTATGTAAAACAAATAAAACACATTAGTAATAAAAATCATGTTTGCCCTTTTCGTAGGATGGGCAACAAAAACTATAATTTAAGCGGGTACAATTGATGATTATTCAAACATTACTCGCTTTTTTTATGTAGCAATCGTATATAAAATCTTGAGAAGTAAAAGCTATTGAATAAGTCGTTGCAGCAGCTAATATATATTATTGTCCCAAAAAAACTTCAATAGAAAACAATTTGTTGAAAATTTGAATCCTTACAATCCTGTTATATCAATGGGTACGGGAGATAGGACATGATTTTTTCAGGTCTTGAATTTTATTCTAAACCCCGACCACTGACCACTGACCACTGACTCCTTACTTCTGACTACTTGCAGCTTTGCTACATCATGGGAAAATGTGCGTTTTAAACAATTTAGCCCACCTGGAAATTTATTTATTATATAATGTGGTTATCACCCAGAAGTCACAAAGTGACTTTCTGATGAAATTTAAGACTTCTTAAATTTCATCAGCCTTCGAAAGAAAGCTGGATACCATATTGTGATTGCACCAAGGTGCAGCAAGCTACAACCCTGTGCAGGTAAACCTGCAGGAAAAAGTCGCTTGACGACTTTCTGAGGAACAATCATAATATGTATGGATTTAATTGGAGCGGTGTGAAATGCATGATTATAAGAACAAATACTGCCTGTCGAACCCGCGAATACAAGAACATCTTACCGTAGAGCTATATTTATTTTGTTTATTTGTGTTTTCAATTTTGAAGATACTTCCTGGCATCTTGGGCTCCTGAATATTTGTAGCTAACTGTGCTATGCTATAATAAAACTGAGTACACATATATATGATTATGCTAAGATACAGCTTTCTGCAGATATACCTGCATGAAAAAGTCATGAAATTACTTTCTGGGAAGTAATCATAATATACAATAATACAAATACGATTTTATTTGATAAGCTAAAAACAAGGAGGCAATGATATGGCGAAATATGAAAAATCCTTGCAGGGAAATTTTAATGAATTGCTGGCTTGTCTGAACACTGATATTACAAGTGGTAGCATTTCCGCTACTTACGAGGATGGCAGCAGTGTTACGATGGGGTCTGTAAAAATGGCCGTCAGAGTATATGAACGGTACAGCATGATGGGCGGTAACCGTGTAAGCCTTAATATCACTTTGGTTGGTGACGGTAATAACTTGTTTCTATCAGCCATTACCTCCGGTGGCAGCCAGGCAGTTTTCTTCAAAATTAACACATTTGGTGAAGAAGCATTCCTTAATGTTTGCAGGCAAGCGGTGGAAAATTATATTGCGAAAAGAAGGCAAGTGTGAGAACTGATTTACACACGACCCTTTAATTACTTTACTCAACTTTTCCACCTAAGCTTTCTAGTAGTTATTCTAAAGCGCTGGTACCGACATGCCAAGGTGTGAAATCACATTGCCGTAGGTAATCTGCTTCGCAGGCAGGCGCCAATTAAGGAGCATACCAAAGGAGCGTACCAAAGGAGCGTACCCACTGGAACGCTCCCCCAAGAAGGATAACCCTAACCAACCGGAACGCTCCCCCAAGAAGGATAACCTCAAAACACTCCGGGAAAGTTGAGTTACTTTCTGGGAAGGAATCAAAACACCAAATCGATAATATTCAAAGCCCCCGTTGAAGCTCATTGCGTTTTTTACAATAAAAACGCTTGATGTTTAGCTTTAGCTGAACGAGTTCACTGGAAATAATCAAAATATCAATTTGATTTTAAATAGTATCGCATAAATACAATGAAGGCTCCAAGCATAAACGCTAAAGCTGCGGATATCGCTAATGTCATCTTGCTTTCGCTCAAGCTTGAAATAAACTCGGAGGGTGAATTTCTTGTAATTGCCTGATTAAATAAATTTATTTGATAATATTCGGTTGCCGTTGTATTAGTTAACTCTACCCAATATTCAATCCGTTCCTTAATCACAGAAACTAAACTATTTACATCAGCTTCTGCTGCTGCTTTGTCGGAAGCCTCAACTTCGTCATGTAATAATTTGTCAATTTCTTGTTGATAATGAAGGATCATCATTTCGCTTTCTTTTGCAGCAATGCCCGCATCAATATAATGCTGTGTGAGGGTGTTATAATATTCATCGGTTTCTTCAAGTTTGATAAGACCGTTGTTGTCCATTCCCGCCAAACCTGACATTACCAATTTCTGATCCTTTTGATATTCCTTTACGGTATTCATGAGCAGAGCTGCTTCGTCATTTTTTTGATTCATTTTTAGCTGATCCATTTTTATGCGGTATTCATACAATCTTATCAGCTTTTCTTTGTTTTTTGTCAGGTTATATGCTCCAATGATGGAATCCAAGCGGTTTAAATCAACCCGCTGAACAATTGATATTGATTCTAGTATATCCCCAAAGGATAGACCGGTTTCAACAGAGCGAAAATTACTGCCGCTTTCTTGGCTAAGTTTGGTTCTTAGATAACTTGTAAAAATATTTAACTGATTATGTATTACAGTAGAAATTTCCGGATAATCATATTCTGCATAATCTACCGGATGTATTGCACTGGCCAGAACAGACATATCCGAGTATGTTTTATAAAAATACTCCTGATACTGCTTGACTACCTCATCAACAATTTGCTGTGCCAATGATGCAGATATATTCATCTTTCTGTTCAGGTTGAAGTTTATTATATATTTGTTTGGATAGTAGATATACTTCTGTAAGGTTTCTATGTTGCCTTTAATGTCTCCCTCAAGCCTTGTTATATGTTCGGTTATATTTCCGGGAATGATGGGGGTAATATTAATATTGATTCTTAAATCGTTTGAAGATACCCCATACTGCTCAAGCGTTAATGCTTTCACAACATTATCAAGAACCACTGGTGATTTAATCATTGATACATCCATGTTTTTTCCATGGGGATCAAGCCCTTTTTCAATGCCATTATAGTTGAAGGATATAATAGTTTGTACCTTCCCGATTCCCGGAGATAAAAACTTTAAATAGGAAAAGGTTCCGATAACTGCTACGAAAACCAGAATTCCTATTAACCATTTACCTTTAAGAAGTATTCGAAAAATTTCTGCTAAAGATAGTTCTGCTTCTACATTTTCAGCCTGCTCTGTCATATCACCCAGAAGAATATTGTTTGTTTCATTAGCGTAAGCATTCTCCATAAAGTAGCGTCCTCTCTCTTTTTATTTTCTAATTAAACTTTCCTACTGTGTTTTGGTTATCTTTCTTTGGGGAGCGTTCCAGTGGGTACGCTCCTTTGGTACGCTCCTTAGTTTTGGGTGCTTGTCTACACAGCAGGCTACCTATGAAGGTGTGATATCACACCACACCACACCACACCACACATATCGATACCAAGGTCTCAAAATATTAATAACAAGTGGGATGGAAAAGTTAATTTATTATCGACAAAAAGTGCTAATATTATCTATATATCGACAATTACAATATAATAACATATAGCAATTAATTACACAAGTATTATTTTACCAATAAATTATTGTTAAAGTCCCCCGCCACTTTGCGAATCTTTTATTGTAGAGAAATTTGACGAGGAAATTTCACCGAGTCACGCTTGTGAAAAACTTTACAAGGGTTGTATGCTAATTTATAGATGACGAAGACACGAGAAACGATTGGCACAAACAAATAAAGAAAAGCACAGACAAAACATAAAAAATGAGTTAAAATAAATAACAAGCGTTCTGTGAATACAAAGATAGCAAAGCGGGACAGCTTGTAAAAGTGATGTTGTTGTGGAGGAATTTGAATGAAAGAGCAAAAAAATTGTTATACTACCGGATTTGGAACCCGCTTGATTCATAACGGAAATGAAATTGACAAACATACCGGAGCCCTGAGCATACCAATATATCAGGCTTCTACATATCACCAAAAAGATGTTGAGGTAAAGCAGGCGTTTTCATATTCAAGGTCGGGAAACCCCACAAGATTCGCACTGGAAGAGAGTATTGCATGTCTTGAGGGTGGATTCAAGGGCTTTGCTTTTTCCTCGGGAATGGCAGCGGTTGCTTCTGTTCTTTCCATTTTTTCTGCCGGAGATCATATCGTAATGTGCCAGGATGTATATGGTGGTTCATATAGAGCCAGTACTACGATATTTAATCGCTTCAACCTTGAAATTGATTTTGTTGATGCTACCGATCCTATAGCAGTTCAAAACAGCGTGAAGCATAATACAAAAGCAATATATATTGAGACACCCTCCAACCCGACGATGAAAATAACCGATATCGGAGCAATGGTTAAAATAGCTAAAGAGCATGGGCTCCTTACAATTATTGATAATACATTTATGTCGCCTTATCTTCAGCGTCCTATTTCACTTGGGGTTGATATAGTAATTCACAGTGCAACAAAATTTATCGGAGGACACAGCGACGTCGTGGCAGGTCTTGTTGTAGCTGCAAACGAGGAACTATCAAAAAGAATATATGCAGTACAGGTTGGGTTTGGTGCTGTTTTAGGACCGCAGGACAGCTGGCTTTTACTTAGGGGTCTTAAAACGTTGAAAATTAGGATGGACTATCAGCAGAGTAGCGCACAGAAGCTTGCCGAATGGCTTTTTAATGAAAAAAGTGTTAGAAATGTGTACTATCCGGGGCTTTCCGGGCATAAGGATCGTGACATACATTATTCTCAGGCAGACGGTGCGGGTTGCGTACTGTCCTTCGAAACACTTGACTATGAAAAAGCGAAGAGATTTATGAAAAACGTCAAACTGGCAGCGGTTGCCGTAAGCCTTGGCGGTGTTGAGACAATAGTGTCCTATCCTGTACGCATGTCTCATGCTTCAATGCCAAAAGAAGAGCGCGAAAAGCTTGGAATTAATGATAATTTAATTAGGGTATCTGTAGGTCTGGAAGACATTGAAGATTTAATGAAGGATTTTGGAGACGCTCTTAGATAGAATTTGTCAAAGTAGGGGGGACACATCGCTGCTTCGAGTATTATCCTTGTTGCGATATGTCCCCTATAATTTTTAAACTTCTTTTAGCCAACGTTTAATTAGTCGAGGCTTGTGGTGCGTTCCGGGACTGATATTTTTCTTTTAGGGAGAGTTCAATCAATTCAGACACAGTAGGTTTCTGAATGGGATAATGCTCCTTTTCATAAGCGATTACCACATCCGATAGCACAGATAGTTCCACAGCGTTCTTGCTATTAGCAGGAGTAGTTTCATCTACAGTAGGAAGAAGTTCTTCTACTCTGCCCAAAGCATATTCATATTGTTCTTTAGAAATGTAGCTCATAACAGTACCTCCTTTAAATAATTGAACAGTCTATTTTATCATATTCTTTATGGAATCCCACCCATCTTATAAAAAGATATCCCATGGTAAATTTTACAACTACCACCAACCGATATTTGTTCCCTTTTATATTAAACACATAGTGTTGATTTCCGATATAATCAGCAGACGGAAAATCTATCCTTATATCAGAAAAATTATTCCACCGGGCATTTTCTGCTATATCATACCATCTCTCCAATGCAACACGCGAATCTTTATGCCCTTCTTCTTGATAGAACTCCCTCAATTTCCTATGTGATACTATTCTCATGCATAATTATTTGTGCAAAGATAAAACAAATAATTTGTATTTCAATAGAAAGTAATCAATTAATTTTGTAAATCGGAATTTTGTGCCATGCCATTAAACTTCCACGTCTCTTTATTCTGTCGACATAGCATCATCTATGAGGCCGGCTTTGGCGATTTCTTTTAGAATTTCTTCGCGCAGGGCTTTCGGGGAGACATTTTTTCTAATGACGGTGAAGTAGGAGTGACGAATTTCTCTGCGGACTATTTCTTCAGGGAGAATCTCGAAACGGAGGTCATTCCAATGCTTTTTGCTGAAATGCCAGGCCGGCGTGATGGCTTCAAATTCATCTCGGAGCAATACGGCTCTGTCGGGATCGCATTTTACAGGAAGGTATTCTCCTCTGGCGAAAATATATGCGGCAAACATTTTTCCTCCGATGGTATAAACCACCGATTCCTCACCAAAAGGCTGGCACTCCTCTACAAGAGGAAGTGAAATGAGGTACTCTCTGACTTCTAAATTATCCATAGTGCAAAAGTAGGCAAATAAATGATAAGTAAATAGTCACTACCAACCATAATCGTGCCGATACATAGAAGATTCTATTCAGTAATTCCTGTTCAATATGCTGCACGCGAGGTGTTTTGTATAGACAATAGATAGTGTTTAAAATAGCTGTCGGGCTTTTTGACAAAAGGTAAAAGTGCAATCAGTTAAAATGCAGAAGGCGATTTCATCAAAAAGAGATTGCCTTTTTTGAAAAAATGACTACTTTTGCACCGCGAAAATTGTAAGTGACTGAGGGTCTATGATGATTGTAAGCAGCTGAAAATTAATCGTTTTATTAAATTTAAAGCTACTTTTATGATAAAAGTCCCAAAGACTCTTTCTGCCGCGATTCTTTCTATGTCGCTGCTTACGGTTATGGCCGGTGCAGCCATCGCTCCGGCCCTCGGAATCATCAAATCTCATTTTGCCGACACAGCACCTTTGATAGTGCAGCTCATCATCAGTCTCCCTGCCCTATTCATTATTATCACGAATCTGGCCTTCTCAGCGCTATGTAGATTCTTTAAAACTAAGACATTAGCTATAATAGGAATGGTACTTTATGTGGTTTGCGGCACTATGCCGTATTTTTTGGATAATATCTGGATGATTCTATTATTCCGAGCTCTCCTCGGAATAAGCGTTGGAATGATAATGCCGCTTTCCACAGGTCTTCTCTCTTTCTATTTTCCACCGGAGAAGATGGCCCCTCTTATGGGGTTGTCGGCTGCCATGAACCAGATGGGTGGAGTAGTTGCAACTCTGATAGCTGGAGTGCTTGCCACTATTTCGTGGAATTATGCATTTTTGGTCTATCTTCTGGGGCTGTTTGCGATAGCACTTGTGATTATTCATCTGCCAAATGAAAGGCTGCAGTCACCAAAGACAGGAGGCGGAGATATTGAGCCCTGTCTAAGTGTAAAAATAAAGCGTTTTCACCCTTCAATAGTGGGGATGTTTCTGTGTATGAGCCTCTTTTTTGTCTATCCCAGCAATTTCGCTATTGTCGCCGAGGCGCAAACATCTCTCTCTCACAATGCCATTACCATAATCATGGTAGCTCTCGATGTGGTAGCCTTTTTCGTGGGGCTGGTGTTCGGACCGATAATGAAGAGATTTAGAAAAGAGATAAAGTATTTTGCTCCGGTCTTGTTTATTGCTGCATACGCGATTTTAGCTTTCAGCGCTTCAATCACAGTCCTTCTAACCGCTTCATTTTTAATAGGAATAGCAAATGGAGTAGGTGTGCCGTATTTAAATACGATAGCCTCCATCAAGGGTGGTAAAGATTCCATTACCACTGTGATGCCTTTGATTTCTGCCAGTCTCTATATAGGGCAGTTCCTTTCTCCTATCTATATTTCTTCATTTGGATGCTTACTATTTAAAGGTCTCACTGCTCCATATATTATGGCCGTTGTTGTAGGTATAATCTATCTATTACAAACCATAATAACACGTAAATCACAATAACTCGGTTGCCTATTTGCAAATAAGCCGCAGACCCGATAACGGTCTGTGGCTTATTGGTACATCTGTAATCGGTTACAGAGCTATGATTCAACTATGGTTATTTACCGAATACCCTGACCGCCTCTTTCATCCGCTGTCGGATCGGAACATCGAACGGGCAGCGGCTTTCGCAGGCGCCGCATTCAGTACACTCGCTTGCGTGGTGTTCAAGGGCGAGGTACTTGTCTTTCAATTCTTGAGGGACCTCTTTATATTTTTCGGCTTGGTCGAGAAGCTCGTTGATTTTGTCGATTTCGATACCGGCAGCGCAAGGTGAACAGTGATTGCAGTAGGTGCATTCGCCGGAGGCATTATTTTGAGAAGTCTGACCGGAAAGGGCACTGTTGAAGTCCTTTTCCTGATCTGTGGCATTCAGATAATGCAGATTTTCCACGAGCTGTTCGACATTCTGTGTGCCGCTCAGAGCTACAGCAACACACGGTTTGGACAATGCATAAGAGAGGCATTGATCAGGAGTTAAAGCTACTTTCAGAGGAGAACGTTCTGCGTCGAGAAGTCTCCCGCCGCCACCATAAACTTTCATGACAACGATAGCAATCCGATGCTGAGCACAATAGTCATAAAGTTCAACTCTTACCGGGTCAATTCCAGGAAGAAGATGCTCGAAAGTATTTGGATCCCAGACATTCGCTCCGGTGTTAACTCTGTCGAAGGCCGGATTCAGACTGAACATGATCACTTCTACTTCACCACTTTTGGCAGCGGCTAATGCAGCTGCGGCATTGTGACTGCTCACGCCGATGTGCTTGATTTTGCCTTCGGCTTTAAGCTGATGTACATAATCCAGATACGGACTTCCTACGATTTGGTTCCACTCGGCGACATCATCCACAATATGCATCATTCCCACTTCGATATGATCTGTTTCAAGCAGTGTCAGAAGCTCTTCAAATCCTTTCTTGCACTTCTCCACATCGCGTGTACGTTCATATTGACCTCCATTCCAATAGGCTCCGATATGCCCCTGAATATTCATTTTGTCGCGGCGACCTCTCAGGGCGTAACCGATGTTGCCTCTCACTACAGGATTGGCGTCATAAATGTCTATATAATTGATACTGCTGTCGATAGCCACGTCCATATATTTTCGGGCCTGCTCTTGTGTCATATCTTCAAATCCTCCGCATCCGATACCTATCTCACTTACATTGATGCCGGTACTTCCTAAAATACGGAATTTCATATTGCCTTTTGATTGGTTGTCTGTGCCGCAAGAGGCGACAACCATCAATGCTGCTGCAATTGCGCAGATAATTGATATTACTGAAAGTTTTTTCATAGTACAGATTTTTGTGGGTTATAAAGTAATGCTTGCATGGTTCTATTTATGCTATTGGAGAGACAAGAGGTTCTCTTTAGTTGACGGGTCATTCTCGAAAGCGACACCGACTATAGGACAGCTGTCCATCTGGTCACATTGTCCGCAGGTTTCGTGACCTTTCCGGATGGCACATTTGCGAATTTCACACATCCGGTCGCAGAATACGGTCTTCTTTCCGCATGTCCGGCACCCCTCGCAATTGATATGCTCCGGCAGAATCTCGCAATTATTGTATTGGCTCCAGAGTTTGGCAACCTGCTTTCTTAATTCGTCATCGTTGGCGACAGTGGCTTTGTACGCATCGCATTTTTCGCAATCCAAGCCGCAAATAGCAATCATTTTATTCATATTCAGATATTTAAGTAATTATCCAATAGCTCTGTGCTTCAAACAACACAAACTTGCTGCACAGCATGCAAATATAATGAAATTTTGCATAGATGAAAGATCTCTAAATATCCCAATCCCAAATACGCCACATACTTTTTTAGGAGGGACAGAGGGGATATTTACCAATATGTTGGGATTAATGCCTTTAAGTTCATTAATGAATTGCTGTTCTCTAACGGGAGAGATCAGCAGTTGGCAGTGATGTTGTATTTTTTTGTACATTTGTTGCAATTATCCTGCCGAAAGCGGTGCGATTTTGCACTTGAAATCACTGATTTGAATTTGTCTATAAGGCAGAATGAAAAAGTAAAATTATGGAAAAAGAACAAAAAATTACATTGGCCCGCGTTGTGGTGAGCGGACTTCTTCTCGGCGGCTCATTTTTTGCGGCTGAAGAGAGCGTAGTAAGGCTCATTTTGTGCATCGCAGCGTATCTGATTATAGGAGGAGATATTCTCCTGAAGGCTGCCAAAAATATCATCAAGGGTGATTTGTTTGATGATGAAAAGGAGGTGAAAAAGGTTGATACCGGTTTCCGTGTTCTGAAAGTGGATGATACAAATATGAAGGATGTTTATTACAGTGCGGGTGAATATAGTCAGCAGATGTTGTTGAACCTGGAGAGTAATATCAAGGAAGATCGAAATGATATGGATTTGTTGTATGGTGTGTTGTTAGATTGGGGTGTGCCTTTGTCATTACCACATACAACTGAAACAATAGAGGGTAAGAAGGTGCATTTCGTAAATGAGGATAATCTGGTTGCTTGTTTTGAAGATAACGTTAATGAGGCAGTTGTGCGTGAGATAGCTAAGCGTAAGCCTGAAAGGGTGGTGTTTCGTGATAGTTCATTCAGTAATAGTCCGGAAAAGATAAATGTGACTGAGATATTTAAAACCTTGTCGCCTGATACGACATTAAAAGTGATTTAAAGTTATGGAATATCAACTACCAATATTGCCTTTGGCAATTGATTTGGAGACCAAAGCAGTTTTGAAGCAATTGAATGCTGCAAACCGTAAGTTAGCAGAATTGAAAGGAGTGGCTTTGGCAATTCCATATCAACACACGAATAATGTATATAGAATTTGCTTTTGATATACATATCAGTGCGAATATGTATGCTATTTCAAGTTTTCGTATACATATTATTTAAATAGGTATAACACTATGTAAGGGATGTATACTTCCTGAACATAAGAATAAAAGTACAAAGGAAGTGAAATTAAAATTTAAACATCAGAAGTTTCAGGCAGAGGCTACACAGGCAGTTTGCGATGTGTTTTTGGGTCAACCGTTTCTTTCTGAAACAAATTATTTGATAGATCAGGGGAATGCAAAGGGTCAGAAAGAGTTGTATAATTTTACGGGCTTTAAGAATCACAAATTGGTTCCTGAGCTAACTGATAAAATCATTCTTGATAATATTCGTAAAATACAACGTAGCCATCAGATTGCTCCGTCGGATAAGCTGGAGGGGAAATATAACCTTACCGTTGAGATGGAGACGGGTACAGGTAAGACTTACGTTTACATTAAAACTATGCTCGAACTGAACAAGCGTTATGGTTGGAGCAAGTTTATTGTTGTGGTGCCAAGTATTGCCATCAGGGAGGGTGTGTATAAGTCGTTTCAGATTACACAGGAGCATTTTACTGAGGATTATGGTAAGAAAATTAATTTCTTTATCTATAATTCTGCACAGCTGACAGAGATTGATCGTTTTGCAAGTGATAGCAATATTAACGTTATGATCATCAATTCTCAGGCTTTTAATGCTCGTGGTAAGGATGCAAGGCGCATTTATATGAAATTAGACAGTTTCCGCAGCAGGCGGCCTATTGATGTTATTGCACAGACTAATCCTATTCTTATTATTGACGAACCGCAGTCGGTTGAAGGTAAGCAGACTGTTGAGAATCTGAAGAACTTTAATCCGTTGTTTACGCTTCGATATTCTGCAACGCATAAGAAAGATCGTATGTTCAATCTTATTTATCGTCTGGATGCTATGGAGGCGTATAATAAGAAACTGGTGAAGAAAATTGCTGTGAAAGGGATTAGTCAGACAGGGTCGACCGGTACTGAGGGTTATCTTTATCTTGAAGGTATTAATATCTATAAAGATAAAAATTCTTTGAATGAGAACTACGGAGATGTTGAAATAGATGACAAAGATAATATTTCAAACTTTCCAACACGAAGTTTAAAGACTAAAATAGATAAGATTAATAACTTTGCAAAAACATTAGAACACAAAAGAGGATTAGATTTACCACAGATTGGTGATTTTGTTTTTGATGTTTCTCTTGGTAAAATATTAACTATTGCTAACATAGATACAAATAGAATAATTTTATCACCAAAAAACAAACCTCATATTACACAGGTTGTTGACCCTAAAAAATGGAATGATAAAAACTTCGTATATCTTGGTTATTTAACTGATAGAGAAATAAAATCATTCGGTAGGGACTTATATGAAAACGAAGTTATTGATAATGATGAAATATTTGATGAAAATCCTGATTTGAAATTTAAAATTGGTGATGAAATATATACAAAAGACGGAAAAGTATTAACTATTATTAATATAGATACAACAACAGAACAGGTAACTACCGATGATGGTCAGGTTATTGACTTTGTTGACATTTTAGATAATAATAATTTAGACGATGATATTGATTTAATC
>ENA-UOOK01003306-UOOK01003306.1-fermentation-metagenome-genome-assembly--contig:-NODE-3306-length-18482-cov-3.982200_pt1 | contig 18482 bp, 16 predicted proteins | sample MGYA00245777_ERZ724023 | MGnify/ENA primary metagenome ERZ724023 (study PRJEB28704, sample SAMN03018312) | fermentation metagenome | biome: anthropogenic terrestrial biome; feature: soil; material...
ACATCCGCGCACATCAAGTTGTCCGTAATGAAGGTACCTATCATGGAAAAAATCGTCTACCCTTTGTACGGCAACAAATGGCAAACGCAATGCTGTTTCCATTGTTTTCTTTTCATTCAGATTGCCGTTCGAGTCGGTTTGTGCAATACCAACTGCCGCGGAGCATTTATCATAGGTTTCAAGCAGATTTTGAAATAATCCCACTATTCATCACCGCCTTCACAGCCAACAGAAAGCAGATTCCGCCCTATAATGAATTCTTTTATCGGTTGGTTTTTAAACACAGTTCTCCGCTTCATTGAGGGATCGTTCGGAGCGGGGAAAATGATAATCCCGTCCTTCATTGAGCAATTATGAAAGCGCACATCAAAGTTTTGCGACGGCGTTCCGTCTTCATTTTTAGCTTGGTTCTCATCTGGATAGTCAATTCCGTGGAACATAAAGCCAAAATTTAATTCTCCATAGTAATCATAAAATCCGTCGTCTCTCCCGAATTCACAAGCTTCAACATAGCCCTGGCATTCCCGAGTTCCCAAAAATATGTCGCGTCTGCCTCCTTTTTCAATACTGCGATTGGCAATGTTGTGATGTTTGTTTTCATTACGGTCATTTTGTAAGCCCGGTCGGTTTTCGTTCCACTCGAAATGCGCCTTCACCTGATAGGCCACGTCGGTGAGATACGTGTAGATGGAAAGCGTGTTTCCCCCGGAATACCCGATGGGGCGGATGCCCTCCGAACGGCTCGAGATGGGGTTCATGACCCGCACCGCGTCGATGTGCCAGATCAGCGTCGGTTTCCAGTAAATGGATTCCAGAATGCCCTTGAGCGCCTGATAGGTCGGCACCTGGTAGCTGCACTTTTCGCCGCCCACCCGCGTGACGGGGTCGCTGAACAGCGCCATTCTGCCGGAAACCAGAAAGCTTACGCTGTTTTCATGCTCCATAGTTTGATTCTCCTTCATCCATCATTTCGGATTGTATGAATAAAAAATATTTTTAAAAATTTTTTGGATATTGAAACAAATCCGATTTAAGCCAGCAGGGTCTCCATTTCGCCGCGCTGCATCCGGACGCCCAGCTCGGGGCTGTAAAAATCCTTGTTCAGCACGGCGGCGCCGATCTCCTTCAGCAGGTCGATCGCCCCCAGCTCGGTCAGGCGGATCCTTTCGCCGTCGAACAGATGGACACAATAGCGCTGCGCCTGCCGGAGCAGCTTCGGCATCTGTGCCAGATCGGGCCCCGAGTAAAGCTGTTCGATCAGGCTTTCGCCCTCCCCGTAGGGGACGATTACATCCATCCCGCCGCGTTCGATCGCCTGAAAGATTCCGCCCGCCGTTTCAAACGCCTGATGCATCGGATGCGGCGGCAGGGGAGCGGAGTGCTCCGCGCAGTATTTTCCGGCAAGCGAATTCACCGACAGCAGGTCGAACAGATCGGTGGGGGAAAAGAGCTTCGGGTCGTCCTTTTCGCCCGCCGGGTAGGCGAGCCGCGTTTTCTGAAGCTCGAAATAATAATGGTAATAGCGCCTCATCGCTTCGGGCGACAGCGGGTCGCCGCCGAACTGCGCCGGATCGCTGTGAAAATCGAGCAGGACATGGGAAGCGGCCTCCTGCGCCTTTTGGATATCGGGCAGCCGGGAGAGGTTTTCATCCGCGCAGCGCACGAGGAACACGTCGCGGCAGGCGGATTCGCCGTGGCGGTTGCAGCGCCCGGCCGCCTGCGCGGCGCTGTCGAGCCCGGCGAAGGAGCGCACGACGCACTGGAACGACAGGTTCACGCCCGCCTCGATGAGCTGGGTGCTGACGCAGATCAGCCGGTTCCTGCCGGGAGTTTGATCCGAAAGCACGCCGCGGATTTTCTCGATGAAATCGATCCGGTGCTGCGGGCACTCGCTCGTGGTCAGGCAGCAGACCGGAACGCGCCGCTCCGGCGGCAGAAGCTCCATGCGCTCTTCCAGCGAGCGGAACACCGCCTTCGCGGCGGATTTCGTGTTCAGAATCATCAGAAGATTGTCGCACGACGTCAGGCGCTCCAGAGCGAACTGCGCGAGCCGGTCCGCCGGGAGCGGGCCTTCCCCGGTTTTGTCGACGACGCGCGTGCGGCGGAACGCGGCGAAGGTCTCTTCCAGGTTTTCCGTCATCTGCGCGGGCGTGCCCAATACGGCGGGGACGGGCAGCTCTTCCACGTTCGGCTGGGTGGCGGTGCACAGGACGACGGCGCAGTGACAGACGTATGCGAGAAAATCCAGCGCGGCGTTCAGCATGCTGGTGCATTTGACCGGCATCGCCTGAACCTCATCCAGGATGAGGACGGAATCCGCAAGGCTGTGCATGCGGCGCACGCAGGCGGACCGGCCGTCGAAAAGGGTGTTCAGGAACTGGACGGCGGTGGTCAGGATGATCGGGGAATCCCAGCGCTGGGTGAGCAGCTCGTACCGCGCGGCCTCTTCTTTCCCGCTTTCCGAATCGTTCCCGGCGACCACGTCGCTGTGGTGCTCCAGAATGACCCCGCTGTCCCGCACGGTCAGAGCTTTCCGGATGTCGTCCGCGTTCTGGTCCAGGATGCTCTTGTAGGGCGCTATGTAAAAAATCCGTTCTTTCCCGTTTTCCTTCGCGCAGTTCAGCGCGTAGCGCAGGGAGGCCATCGTTTTTCCGGAGCCGGTCGGGACCGAAAGCCGGAAGATCCCGGCTGCCGAATGGCGGAACGCGAAGCATTGATCCGAGATTTCATGCCGCTTTCTGTCGATGGGGGTTTTCTGCGGAAACGCCAGAAGGGACTGCTCCAGATTTTTGGAAAGCGTGTCCCAAAGGGCGAGGAGGTCAGGCTCCGGCGGCGCGGAGCAGCCCGCTTCGAACAGATAAGCGTCGTACCGGTCCGCGTCGATCAGGCAGCTCAGCAGGTACCGCTGAACCAGCCCGAGCTGAAAATAAAAGGCTTTTTTCCGGGAATTCCGCGGAATGTCGTTGCAGAGCCCGCGAATCTTTTTGCAGATTTGGCCGACTTCCCGCTGGGATTCTTCAAACAGGCCTTCCAGCTCTTTTCGGGATGTGCATTTTGAAAAATAGTTTTCGAGCGCTTCCTCATAGCGAACCTTCTTTTCCGGCCACGCCCGCTTTTTAAGATTGTCCTGCGCGTCGACCCCGGTGACGTCCGGCAGGCCGCTGTGATGCGCGCATACGGCCCCGGCGATGAGCTGGGCCGTCAGCCCCTTGACCGTGCCGTCGATTCCCCATTCCTGATAACAGTATCTGGCCCCGCAGAAGGCGTGCGGAATCTGCCCGCGCGGGATCGTGCTGTCCGGCTGAAGATATCTTTGAAAATCGGGGGAGCCTTTTCCGCCGTCGTGCAGAAGGCCCGTCAGCTCCCCCAGATGCTCCAGCCCGATCTTTCTGCAGGAGCTTCCGCACAGCGACGCGGCGTTTCTGCTGTGGGCGGCGAGTGTTTGTTCGCGCCCGGTATCGCAGTCTCTGCGGGCCAGAAGATCGAAGGAATCCATCGCGCTGTCATCTCCTTTTCACAGATGTGAATCCGCCCCGCCGGTTTCCTATTGGGAATGAAATCGTTTGTAAAACGGCGGGAAACCGACAAAAAATACAGTGAGTTGACTTGACAAATCAATTATAGAAGTTATTTCCATATTTTTCAACTGAAAAATGGTTAAATCTATCGCAATTGCATCACAACAGGCGGAAACAGGCGATACGGCACAACCGACATGGGCTTCCGCAAACGAACTTCCCCATATGTGGCGGGGGGATCGGGCAATGATGAAAAATTCACAAAATATTCATATTGTCTCTTTTTATACCATATGTATTATAAGGGCGCCCCTCTTTGCATAGATATAGTATAAAACTGATATTTGTTATCAAAATGTATTAATTGGAGCAATCGAGAGGAGAATCCGGATCTTGTAAATTGCCATTATTTGGGATATTATTATTCCAGGAAAGGGGTTAATCGTTGGTTGCTTTGAATATAATGAAGGTGAATCATAATGGTAACCACAAAAGATACAACCGATCAGAAGCCTGAGAAAGCAAGAAACGAACGAAGCCCTTACCGCGCGGATTCCTTGAAAAATACACATGAGGGAGCAAAATGTATCCTGAAAATCATCTGCTCCCTGATTGCATATATGGATTTGGGAAAAGATTACAGCCGTTTTACGGGAATCACCATATTCCTTTTTTTGTTCCCTGTGACGATCGATCTGTTCTTTTATCAAACAAAGAACATCTGGGTTACGATCGTGAAATCCTTAGTGCTGCTTGTGAATATAGGAATCCTTCTGATCTCGTTTTCTTCTTCTTTTGGTTTCATCCGAGAGACCTTGTATGAATTTACCATTGTGCCGACGGCGATTATTTTCAGTGGATTTCCTTTTTCAAAGCACACTATTTTTGTGCTGATGATGATCCTAAACGTACCGATGACCGTATTATGTTATATAGGATCCCGGATTTCGGATGGCTGTTGCGGCCCTGAAAGCGGTTCGGGAGATGAGAGTGTCAAGTAAAAAAGCAAAAGGGGACGCAGTGATGGTTGCTGTAGTGCTGATCATACTGATTTATCTTGCAATTTGCGGCGGACTGTTGGAGCAGGTGGAACGGTCGGAAGAGCTTTCCAGAGCGAAGCGGTTTATTCTTCTGGTGCCTTTGCTGCACATCTATTTTCTGGTCAAGGCGTGCGTCGTATATGCCATGACCAGAAATCCGGAATATAAAAGGCTGATCAAAGCGTATTTTCCCTATAAAGCCGTACTGATTCTGATCCTTTTCAGCATCGCCGAGGTTGAAAAAGAAATGGACGGCGAGCGGAAACGCGACAGGAAAAAATTGAAAAGCATCTCGATTCGGGACTGGTTCAGCCATGCCGACATGGAATTTTCGAACAACCTGAAAAAACAGTGCATTTGAACGGAAAAAGCTCTGATGTCAAGGAAAAGGCCTTTCTTTTTCTAAAAGCGAGCCGGTAACAGCTCGCTCTTTTTCATCCCTGAATTTGCCCGGGAAAAAGGCGCCGGAAGAAATAAAATGGACTCTATCAGTTACAATAAATTTGTCTTTCAAAGTATGATAAGACAAAATAATACAAAGTTACAAAGTTTAAGACAAAGGAGCATGAAACATGTTGCCTTCCATGATGCAATTAGAATATGATGATGCAGCCAGAATATGTTTGACACATTCTTTTCCGATTCAAGATATTTCCACATACATCGGAAATTTCGATGTATCGGAAGAAGTGGTAAACGCAATGAACGGAAAGCTCAAAAAAATAGATTATGACGATTATGATCGGTTGATACAGCTTTGCGATTGTCTGGCAATGCCGGAGGGCGTTGTGAGTCTATCGGAAAGGATGGATGATATCGCTCGCAGATATGGCCGCTATCCTGATCGCAAGCGGAAGGCAAATTTGAAGTTAAAAGAATATTTTGAAAACAGATTGCACCGTAACATCTATGAAATTACAACCGATAACAGGGAGCTTTGGGGGCTGTAAACAGTAACGCACATCGTTTGGATGGTCAGAGATTTTGTTTTCGGCTCGAATTTGTCGACTCTGCGTCAAAAATTGTCGAAAAATACGGAAAGTATTTGATTCCGGATATGCGTCGCTTTTTTGTGGTTCGAAAAAGGGACAGGCAAGGAAGAAGCCCGGCAGCTCGGCTGCCGGGCTTCTTCCTTGCCTGTGGAGATGACTATATGTAGAAAAAGGTGCTTTCAATCTTGACTTTTAACTGTAAAGGGATGCAAGTTGACTGGCATCCCTGAACAGGTTTTCGTCTCCGGAAGATACGACGGTGCAGACCGGGAAAACCAGACATGCTGTATTGTGCGATACACCATCCTTCTATCATAAGGTGGATTTTTTGAAACGGATTTTTTCACTTAGACGCCATGATCAATGCAGAGAATATGCATGATTTTATTGGACTGCCTGCAAAATGCATGCAAAAACATACTTTCCCAGCCCGTGATTTTATGAAAAACGTGCTTTTTTCTTTCTTCCCTTGACAGGCCGAAGAAAAGGTGATAATTTAATACAAAACAGATATGAATTATATATTTACAGGAGGCAGAAGAAATGACCTGTACACGCTGTAGCAAAATGGGCTGTATGCAAATGTGCAGCCGCTGTATTCCCATAAGAAGATAGGAACAGGCCGTTTCAGCCTTTTGTCGGTTTCTCCCATTGCCCGATCAGGCGGGGCGGGGAGCCCGGTAAGCCAGGCGGCTTTCCGGGCCCTTTTTATTTGGAGCCCAAAGCTGCCTGCCGGGGGCGCGGGCCTCGTTTTGAACAGACAGGACCAGAGAAAAGCTGAAAGCGGGAAGAAATGGAGCGATCGTCATGGACAAAACGGAAGAACGGATCCTGAGTGTTATAGACCGGAACAGAGACGCGATCATCGCCTTCGGGCGGGATATCTATACCCATGCCGAGCTGGGCTACAAGGAATTCCGCACGGCGAAAAAATTCGCGGATTTTCTCAAGGGCCTCCATCTGGATGTCCAGGAGCATCTGGCCATCACCGGGGTGAAAGGGTATCTGAGAGGAAAGCAGGGCGGGGTGAACCTTGCGCTGATCGGGGAGCTGGACGCCCTGCGGATTCCGGAGCACCCGTTTGTAAATCCGGAAACACAGGCCGCGCACAGCTGCGGGCACAACGCGCAGCTCACGGGCGTCGCGGGCGCGGCGCTGGCGCTGGCGGACCCGGAGGTCGCCGCTTCGCTGGGCGGAAACGTGACCTTTTTCGCCGTCCCGGCGGAGGAATACGGTGAGATCGAATTCAAAAACCAGCTTCAGAAAGAGGGAAAAATCCGCTACGGGGGCGGAAAATGCGAGCTGATCCGGATCGGGGCCTTCGATGATATCGACCTGGCCGTGGTGCATCATTCCGATCAGGCGGGGATCCAGGTGGGCAGCGGCACCTCGAACGGGTTTGTCTCCAAGGTGATCCGGTACATAGGCCGCGAGGCGCACGCCGCCGGGGAGCCGGAAAAGGGCGTGAACGCGCTGAACGCGGCGTCGCTCGGGCTTTCCGCGCTCGCCTTCCAGCGGGAGACCTTCCGGGATGAGGACGCCGTGCGCGTCCATCCGATCCTGACCCGCGGAGGGAATCTCGTAAACGTCGTCCCGGCGGAAGCGATCATCGAAACGCTTGTCCGCGCCAAAAGCACCGAGGCGATTCTGGATGCGGACCGGAAAACGGACCGTGCGTTCCGCGCGGGCGCCGCGGCGGTGGGCGCCGGGATTGAAATCACCACGCTGCCCGGATACCTGCCGCGCCTGCCGGAGCCGGCGAATCCGCTGGTGCTTGAGGCTGCGCGCGAAGCCGCCCCCGGAAAAGAAGTCAGGGAAGCGGATCCCGGCCTTCACAGCGGCGGCTCGTCCGACGTGGGGGACCTGCAGCACATCCTTCCCGTGCTGAACTTCAATACCGGCGGTGTGGCAGGCGCCCCGCACAGCAAGGACTACCACATCACGGACGAAGACGAGGCGTATCTGGTCACCGCCAAGATTTTTGCCCTGTCCGCCTATAAGCTGCTGAAGGATGGCGCGGCCGCGGCGAGAAAAATCGCGGCGGAGTACCAACCGAAATACACGAAAGAGACCTATGTCAGGTTTATGGATGGAATGATCCGGCACGAAAAGAGGGAAATCGGGGAATGAAGGAAGAAAAATCGATCGAATACCGCCGGGCGGTCGAAGAGGTGCGGAAAGCATGCCGCCAGTTCGCGATGCTGTATTTCCATTTTGCGAAGGTCCTTGTGGAGCGGCTGGGGAGGAAAAAAGCGAAAGAGCTGATCCAGCAGGCGGTTTTCGAGCTTGCGCTCGACCGGTCGGATCAGCTGCGCGAAACGGCGGAAAAGCAGGGCCTGGACTTCACGATGGAAAACTTCATGCGCATCACCGACCTGCCGATGATCGGGTGGGTCACGGAGCTGGGGCGCAACCACTGCCCGTATGCGGAAACCTGGGTGAAGTACTTCGACGAATATCCGTGGTTCCGCGAGCTGGCCCCGCTGTACTGCGACGTGATCGACACCACGAACGCCGAGAACTTTACCCGCAGCCTGTCGCACAGGATCACAGAGAACGTCCTGACCGGCGGGGAGACCTGCGAGCGGGAATATTTTAAAAGCGATCGGGCGGCGAAAGGAGAGCTGACCTATGGAACAAAAGAAGAAAAGGCGTAAGCGCAGGCAGCCCGCGTGGGTGACCGCCTCTCAGGCGGCCATCGTCCTCGCGATTCTGGCGGCCGCGCAGATCGCCGTGTCGCAGGGCTACATCAACAGCATTTTCCTCGCCTCCCCGACGCAGATCGTGCAGGATTTCGTTTATGCGATGGGAAGCAACGAGCTCTGGCCGAACCTGCTCGTTTCGCTGGAGGAGGTCGCCGTGGGCTACGGCCTTTCCGCCGTTGTCGGGATCGCGATCGGCGTGCTGTTCGTCACGTTCCCGAAAGTGGAAGCCGTGTTCAGCCCGTTTTTCGCGGCGGTCATGGCCGTTCCGAAAACGGCGATCATGCCGCTTCTGGTCGTCTGGTTCGGAATCGGGTTTGAAAGCAAGGTCGTGATGGTGCTGCTGTTCTGCATGTTCACCGTGCTGTTCAACACCGTTTCCGGCGCGAAGCAGGCGCGCGCGGAACACCTGAAGGTCGCGCGCGTGTTCCAGGCGACCCGCGCGCAGACCGTTTTTAAGGTGCTGATCCCTTCGGCGCTGCCGAGCATTTTCACCGGGCTTCGCGTCACCGCGGCCACCGCCGTCACCGGCGTGATTTTTGCGGAAATGACGGCCGCCAAAAAAGGGGCGGGCTTTCTGCTGAATGAAGCGCAGGCCGTGCTGAACACGCCGCGGCTGTTTCTGGTCGTCATCATTGTGACCATCGTGTCCGTCCTGTTCGTCGGGCTGGTCAATCTGTCCGAACATCTTGTGTGCCACAACTGGCGCAATGTCTGAAATAATGAGGTGGAACCCAATGAAAAAACTTTTTAAAATGAAAACGAAGAGACTGCTCACCTTTGCCCTCACCTTTGCCCTCACCGCTTCCCTCGCGGCGTGCACGTCCCCGGAAGAGGCGAAAAATGCCGCGCAGGGGGCCGCGAACGGCGCCGCCGCTTCCGCGGCGTCTTCCTCCGGCTCCTCCGCGGGGACGAAGATCAGCGCCCCCAAGGATGCCCCGTGGAAAAGCCGGGACAACAAGCCCGTGACCGTGCGCGCCGGCTTCGCCAAGGGCATGACGGGCATTGCGAACCAGTTCGCCATCGAGAACGGCTGGTATGAGGACGCGGGCATCACCATCGACGAGCTCGACATCCCGAACCCGGTTTCCGCCTTCGGAGCCGGCGAGGTGGATATCGCGGACGGCGACCCGGGCACATACATTCCGGCCATCGTCAATAAAGTGCCGATCAGGATCGTCAGCAACATGTGGCGCAGCAAGGGTGCCTACTGGATCATCGCAAAGCCGGAGATCAAGACGTGGGCGGACCTGAAGGGAAAGAAGTTCGGTACGGCGCAGGCCACCGGCGGCATGAAGATGACTTCGCTGGAGGTCCTGACGAAGAACGGGATCGATATCAACAAGGACATCGAGCAGGTTGCAAACGGATTTTACCAGACCGGCTACGCGACGCTCACTTCCGGCAACGTGGACGCCACCATCATCCATCAGCCGTACGCCACGATCGCGAAGAAGGCGGGCTATACGGTTCTCGGCAAGACGTGGGAGTACATGCCCGCTTATAACACCGGCGTGCTGGTCGCCACCGATAAAATGCTTTCGGAGCAGCCGGATGTGGTCAAGCGCGTGCTGGAGGTGTATTACTATGCCAACGACTATGCGAAGAACCATCTGGATGAGTTCCTGCCGTGGGCGTCGAAATACCTGAACATCGATCAGGACGTCGCCCGCGAGGCGATCGAATCCGAAATCGAGCTGTGGGAAAACGACCCGGTCGTACAGCCGGACCGGCTGCAGAAAACGGAAGACCTGCTGAAAGAGTACGGGATGCAGAAGCAGGCCTATCCGGTCGACAACGTGTATGACAACAAAATCGCCGACGAGGTCGCCAAGGAACTGAAGCTCGGAAAGTATGCGTCCGGGAACTGAACGGGAATCGGGGGAAGAAGCTTATGCCTGAGGTAGTGTTCCGCAATATCACCAAAAATTACAGCAATCCGGAAGGCGACGAAACGCCCGCGATCAGGGACGTCACGCTGACCATTCAGAACGGGGAGTTCGTGTGCGTCCTCGGCCCGAGCGGATGCGGAAAAAGCACCCTTCTGGAAATCGCGGCGGGCCTTCTGCCGCGCTCCGGTGGAGAGATCCTGCTGGACGGGAAGCCGCTTTCCGGCACGAGCCGGGATGTCGGCGTGGTCTTTCAGGATTCGTCCCTGTTCCCGTGGCGCAGCATCCGGAAAAACGTGGAATTCGGCCTGGAGCTCGCCGGCGTGAGCCGGGAGGAACGGGAGCAAAAGGCGGAAAAGGCCATCGAAATGGTGGGCCTGAAAGGGTTTGAAAACAAATATCCCCACCAGCTTTCCGGGGGCATGCGCCAGAGGGCCGGCCTTGCCCGCACGCTTGTGAACGACCCCAGCTTTATCCTGATGGACGAACCGTTCAGCGCGGTGGACCACCTGACCAGGCTGACGCTTCAGGATGAAATCGTCAGGATCTGGATGCAGGAGAAAAAGACGATCCTCTTCATCACGCACGACGTCGCGGAGGCGGTTTATCTCGCGGACCGCGTGGTGCTGCTGAGCCCCCGCCCGAGCTATATCCGGCATATCTTCGACGTCCCCGTCAAGCGCCCGCGCGACCGCAGCGATCCCCGGTTGCTGGATGTGGTGCAGCGGATCTACATCAAGCTGAACAACCCACGCGACGAGGAAGAGACCGTCGATTATTCCATCTGAACAAAAGAACAGAAAGGATGCGTTTGATCATGCCCTATCAGCTGACACAGGAAGAACAGGACCAGGCCGGAAAGGCGCTCAACCTGACGGACGAACAGTATCTTTCGATGGACGAGGTGGAGTTCCGCGCGCGCTTTCGCGAGCGCCTGCACCATACGCTGGAAATTCAGACCTATTCGGCCGTCTATCGGAACAAAAAGCTCAATCCGAACCAGGCGGGCCCGGCGAAGCACCTGATCAATCTCTGGGAAAAAAGGAAGCTGGGCGCGGATCAGCCCGAGTACCGGTTCGCTTCCCATTTGATCGCGTTCGCCGAAAGGGCGGAGAAGGGGGAGCCGGTCGATCTGACCCCCTATGAGCCCAAAAAGCTCACGCCGGCGGATACGGAGCTGTTTTACACCGTTCTGAAGGAGCGCCGTTCGGTGCGGGAGTTTACGGACCGGCGGGTGCCTGACGAGCTGATCGACAAAATTCTGGAGGCCGGCCTCTGGGCCGCGCATTCCTGCAACCTTCAGTCCATCCGCTACCTGGTCGTGCGGGAGGAGAAGGTCCCCGGGCTGTTCAAGGGCAGCGACGTCCCCGGAGGGCCGGTCCATCTGGTGGTGCTGCAGGACGAGCGCGTGTACCGCGCGAATCCCTACAACCCCGTGAGGAACCGCCTGCTCGACGCCGGCGCCGCGGCGCAGAACATCGCCCTGGCGGCGCACGCCGCCGGGCTGGAGGGCGTTTGGCTGACCTTTAACGACACGATCATCCAGCGCCTGCGCGACCATTTCCATGTTCCGGAGGAAATCAGCATCGTCACCTATGTGGACGTCGGATACGGCGATCAGACGCCGTATCCGCCCCAGCGTTACAGCGTGAAAGACGTCGTTCTGGGCCGCACCTGATTTGAAATCTGACGAAAGGGTCGTGTGGAAAAATGAAGGTATTGATTACGGGCGGCAGCCAGGGCATCGGCCTTGCCATCGCGCAGGAGCTGCACGCCGCGGGGCATGAGCTGTTTCTGGTGGCGAGGAATCCCGACAGGCTGAAGCGGGCGGTGGACAGCTTCCACGGCCGCGCGCAGGGCTTCGCGTGCGATTTGTCGGACCCCGCCCGGATCGCCGGATTGACGGCTGCCGTGGGAAAAAGCGGATTTTCCCCGGAGGTGCTGGTTCTTTGCGCCGCCGGATTCGGCAGCCCGGTCCGCTCGGTCGTCACGCCGCCGGCAGACGAGCTGCGCCGCCTGTTCGAGACGAACGTACTCGCAAACTACGAGCTGGTGCAGGCGTTTCTGCCGAAGCTGCGGTCCGGCCCGTACCCCCGCATCATCCTGATCGGCTCGACGGCCTCCATCCGCCCGGACGACCGCTCCCTTTACGGGATCACAAAATGGGCGCTGCGCTCCTACGCTTACAGCCTCCGCAGCGAGCTGAAAGAGCAGGGCGTCGGCGTGACGCTGCTGAATCCGGGCGGAACCTTTACGCAGAAAAGGGTTCCGGATGAGCATACCGCGCCGGACCGGCTGCTCGAGTCCTCGGATATCGCGAAGCTTGTGTCCGCCCTGCTGGCCCTCAGCCCGCAGGCGGTGGTGGAGGAGCTCGACGTCCGCCCGATGCTGGGGGACACCTACTGATCCAAAAAGCGCGGATGCCGCGTAAAATAAAAAAACAATACCGGGTTCTCCGAAATGGAAGGATCCGGAAAAAGCAGGAACCGACCGCCGAACAGCGAAAGGTTCCTGCTTTTTTTGATGCGCCTCGGCGGATCGCTCCGCCTGCATTCGCGCCGCGTGTGAGATGTCCCGCATCGATCCTTTTAAGCGGGAGTAAGGGGAACGCCGAACCCGACCGCCACGCAGGCGATCACAAGCAGGATCAGCACCCATTTCAGAATGGCGCGCAGCACTTTGCTGTCCTGGCCGACAAGGCCGACGGCCGCCACCGCGGTGGCGATGCACTGGGGAGACATGATCTTGCCGATGCCGGCGCCCAGGGAGTTCGCCGCGGCGAGCCAGTACTGGGAAACGCCGATCTGCTTTGCGGCGGCAGTCTGCAGCGTGCCCAGCAGGACCTCGGTATTGGTGCCGCTGCCGGTGACGAACGCGCCGATCGCAGCGATGACCGGGGCCACGAACGGATAATAATGACCGGTGAGGGTGACGAAGAGATTCGCCATATCCGAGATCATCCCCGAGTATGTCATGATCTTGGCAACCGCAAGCACAGACATGATGGTGATGATCGTCTTGGACATCTGCTTCACGGTGCCGGTCAGCGCCTGCCACATCATCCGGCCGCCGGCTTTCTGCACAAGGCTGCCGATGACCGCGGCGATAAAGATGATCACGCCGGGCGTATTGATCCAGCTGAAGGAAACGGCGCCGGCGCCGGGGGAGGTGCTGATTTTCGCCGTGGATTTAAAGACGGAAAGGAAGCCGTTGACCGGCGGAACCAGCTTGGAGGTCAGCAGAAGAAAAACGAAAATGAGGATAAACGGCAGGCTGGCAACCGCAAGCGACATGGCCGGTTCGCCTTGCTTCGGCGACGTGCCGGCGGCAATGCCCGCGCTCATGTCGTACTCTGCGGGAACCGCCTGATTTTTCCGCGCTTTGGCCATCAGGAAGGTACAGAACAGGGAAACGACGCAGCCGACGATGACGGTCAGCTCCGGGCCGAGGAATCTGGAAACGACCAGCTCCGGCAGGACAAAGGACAGGCCGGACACCAGTGTGATGCCCGCGACGCCCTTGAGCGCCCTGACACCGCCGCCGCCCGCGATGACCATCAAAAACGGCACCAGAATCATAAACGGGACCATCTGGAATACCGTCGTAAAGGCCAGCGGCAGCGCATCCAGCCCGGTCACGGCCTGCAGGGTGACGGTGGGGATGCCGACGGAGCCGAACGCGGTCGGGAAAGCGTTGGCGATCATGCAGACCACGCAGGCTTCGATCGGATTCATGCCCATGCCGGCAAGCATGCTGGCCGGTATGGCGATTGCCGTGCCGAAGCCGGCCATGCCCTCGAGAAATCCGCCGAAGCACCACCCCACCAGCAGGATGAGAAGACGCTTATCGGCGGAAACGCCCGTGAGCATCCGCTTGATGATATCCATCGCGCCGGTTTTTAAAGAAAGGTTGTAGGTGAAGATGGCGGCGATGATGACCAGAATGATGGGCCACAGCGCAGTGGCGAAGCCTTCCAGAGCGGACGTGGCTAAATCCGCCGCAGGCATGCGCCAAAGCGTCAGCGCCAGCACGGCGGCGACGGCCAGCGCACTGAGGCACGCCTTGTGTCCGGGCATCTTCAGATAGGTAAGCGCAATAATCAGCCAGATGATCGGCACCAGAGCAAGACAGGACTGAAGCATAATAAACCAGGACCTCCCCTATTTTATTTTAGTGGCTGCAATAGTCACAGTTTGCCCACTTTTGGTTCTACCAGTTTTCGATCAACGTCCCGGTAATTTTGTGAAATAAGCAACAAAGCCCTTCTGTGGGGAAAGATTAAAATCTAGACATATCATACACTCAAATTAGCATAAAGTCTATATATAGTTATAATAAAAATCCTATTTTGGTATATTTAACGAATATCGGGCTTCAAATTTGTCAGAAAGATAGAATCGATTCATTTGGCATTGTATTTGAAAAAAATTGTGGTAGGATTAGAAGAGGTACAAGTGGAGAGACCAATTTTAAAGGCTTTTCATCGCTTATTTTAGGCAGATTATCAGGCCCCGCCTGAAAAAGCGACGGATTTTAAGATAGAATCATGCCGAATGAAGGGAAAATTGCGGGAATCCTTTCCGGATTCCGAGCGTTCTCGGCACCGCGCACAATTTTAGCCGAAACAGACCGGTTCGTTGATTTTTCAAACGAAGCCTGGGCCGAAAATAAAGAAAAAACGGGGGTGTCTTCATGTCTGTCATCATTCCCTTTGGCAAATCCGGGATGCCGCTGCACGCGGACCTCGGCAGGGCGGAAGTTCTGGAATCCCGCGTGGGAGAGCTCAAAGCCGCCGATACGGAGGACGGTTTGGTGCTGGCCGCCATGGCCAGCCCGATCGATTCCCCCCGCCTGCGGGAGCTCGCCGCCGGCAAAAAGACCTGCACCATTATTATCAGCGACCACACGCGCCCGGTTCCGAGCAAGCACATCATTCCCGTTATGCTTTCCGAGCTGCGCGAGGGCAGCCCCGGCATCGACGTGACGTTGCTGGTGGCCACCGGCTTTCACCGCCCGACCGGCAAGGAAGAGCTGGTGGATAAGCTCGGCCGGGAGATCGTGGAGCGGGAGAAGATCGTGATACATAACAGCCGGGACGCTTCCGGCAACGTGCAGATCGGCACACTTCCTTCCGGCGCGGCGTGCGTGATCGACAAAGTGGCGGCGCAGGCGGACCTGCTCGTCGCCGAGGGCTTCATTGAACCGCATTTCTTTGCCGGCTTCTCCGGAGGAAGGAAAAGCATTCTGCCGGGAATTGCAAGCAGAACAACCGTTCTTGCCAACCATTGCTCGGAATTTATTGCCGACCTGCACTCAAGAACGGGCATCCTTGAAGGAAACCCCATCCACAAGGATATGGTCTGGGCAGCCAAAGAGGCAAAACTTGCGTTCATTCTCAATGTTGTAATCAATGAGAAAAAGGAAGCAATCTATGCGGTAGCGGGCGATTTTGAAGCTGCACATATAGCCGGATGCGAGTTCCTTTCTTCCCTTTGCAAAGTGGACGCCAAGCCTGCGGATATAGTCATTTCCACAAATGGCGGTTATCCTTTGGATCAAAACATATACCAGGCTGTAAAGGGTATGACCGCAGCGGAAGCCACGGTAAAGAAAGGCGGGGTCATCATCATGCTGGCCAAATCAAACGATGGTCATGGCGGCGAAGGCTTCTACCACCAATTGGCGGATGAACCGGATATCAACAAAACCTTGAAGCTGTTTTTAAGCAGAGACAGAAACGAGACGGAGCCTGACCAATGGCAGACCCAAATATTTATCAGGATCCTGCAAAAGGCCGCGGTGATTTATATCTCCGATGCGTCGGACGAATTGGTAAAGGATCTACACATGATTCCGGCTCATAGCTTGGATGAGGCCATGGAAAAGGCAGAGGCGATGGTGGGTTCCAAAGAGGCAAGCGTGACGGCCATCCCCGATGGCGTTTCAGTCATGGTCATCGAATAATACATACAAAAGTCGAAATAGCAACAACCGGTGCCGCTCACAGTAGCGGCGCCTTCTTTTAATAATGCTTTGAAGGCGATATCACTTCCTCAAATATTGTATGATGCAGGTGTAAAAGATGAAACAATCCGGCTGTATAATACAAAGACAGGAACAGACTCTTTTGCTGTCGCCGCAGATGCGGCAATCGCTTGCGATGCTGCAGATGAATTCTGAGGAGTTGTATGAATATTTGATCGGGCAGGCGATGGAAAACCCTACGATCGTGATGGAGGAGATTGAGGCGGCACAATCCCGACGGCTCACGCCGCTGTGCTCCAGCTTTGGGGAGCTCAAAACAGACCCGGCGGCTTTGGCTATTGCAGCCCAGGAATCCATATTCGATCTTCTTAAACAAGATTTTTCTGTCATGAGTAAGGATTCGGCTGTGACGCGCGTAGGACGAAGCCTCATCGACCGGCTGGATAAAAACGGGTATCTGAAAAAAAGAGAATTGTATGATATGCTGCAATCGGGCATACCGCAAAAAACGCTGAAGCAGGCTTTTCACCTATTGCGGCAGCTGCAGCCTGCGGGTATTGGCGCGCGGGATCTGCGGGATTGCCTGCTGTTGCAGCTTCGCGACAAAGGCTATTATCCAGGTGACGCATGGATGATCGTGTCAAAGTATCTGCCGCTTTTGGGCAAAAACCAGCTGCAGGCCTTATCTCAAAAAACCGGCTTACCGATGGGGCGCGTGCTTGCGGCATGCGAGATTATCCGCTCTCTGCAGCCGCGTCCGCTTGCGGCTGAAAGTGTGCCCGATGCAGATTTCATCGTACCGGATATCCGCGTGTTCCGCAGCGGAGACCAGCTCGAAGTTGAGCTTAACCAGATCTCTGCCGACAGCCTTCGTCTGGATGACTCGTATAAATCACAGGACTATGATGCGAAAACAGGCAGCTATCTCGATGGGCGATACAAAAGCGCACTGTGGATCCGCTGCTGTATCAGGCGGCGCTGTCAAACATTGGCACGCTGCGCCGAGACACTGGTGCGCATTCAGGCGCGGTTTTTTTTCGAGGGACCCTGCGCGCTCGTTCCGTATACACAAAAGCACATGGCCAACTCGCTTGGGCTCCATAAATCCACCATTTCCCGCGCATTGAAAAATAAATATATCGCGTGCGAATTTGGCACCTTCAAAATGGATTATTTCTTTCCGCAGCCGCTCTTGTCGAGGGACAGCACGGTGCTGTGCAGCGACGCACTCTCGGCAATTGGGCATATCATTGCCGAAGAGAATGGGCAAAGGCCCTTGAGCGATGCCCAAATTACCGAAAAGCTGTCCGAATACGGCATCACGATATCCCGGAGAACCGTCGCCAAATATCGCCAAAAACTGTGTATTCCGAGTTCTTTAATCAGAAGAAGTTTTGAGAAATAAAATTAAAAATATTTGTAGGTGGATTCTATTTTCAATCGTTAACACGAACCTTGATGACGGCTTTTATGACTGATTCGGGCGCGTCGTTCAAGGCGCAGTCGGGACAATGAGCATCCTCAGGCAGAACGATGACGAACAGATCATTCTTGAGAGTGAAAAACTCCGGTTTTGCATCAAAATAGGAAACATCGCGCTCGGGATAATCCTCGATCCTTTTGCCAACCTCTGAAAGCGTCTGGTAACCAAAGATTTCGTTTCCCTGTTTCAGAATTTGGATATCGGCATACTTCCTATGGGCTTCTGTTTTGGCATCGGCCAGCTTCACCGTATCATAACGGCGCATGAAAAGATACACATCGCGGTCGTCGATTTCGTGCACGCCGTTTTCAAACTCCGGGATGGTGTCCCAGTTGTCCTGTAAAAAGCGAAGCCCAGTTTCGAAACGCTTGCCCAGACAGTAATAAAGATGTGCATTTTTCAGCCTGTCAATGATCATATTTTCCTCCGCTAATAGAAGAATAGTAGCACCGTTTTTCCCGTCTGTCCGCCGCAGACCCCGGCCGGGGCCATAAAAAAGCTCGCGGCCGAATCTGCTGCGTGTTCGTTTAATGGTTTGCACGCCGCAAATCTGGCTTGTGCCCAGCGGATAACCGCAGCCGGAATTGAGGCGTGCACGTCTGATCATTCGTCCGCCGCATTGGTTCGGCCTGTGCCCGGGGCCAAACCGGCAACGTCCGCCTGCTTAATAAATAAGCAACTCACGTGCCAACTGAAATTCAGTGAGTTTGAGCACGCAGAGAATCACAGAACTGTATAATAATAATACAAATGTATCATTATTATGCGTTTTCCAGGTAGCGGTTCAGCGTGGCTCGCGTAATGCCGAGGCGTTTGGCGGTGTTGGTTTTGTTGAAGTTTTCCTCGGCCAGCGTGTGCCGCACTGCATGCCGC
>ENA-UOOK01003307-UOOK01003307.1-fermentation-metagenome-genome-assembly--contig:-NODE-3307-length-18480-cov-5.579159_pt1 | contig 18480 bp, 14 predicted proteins | sample MGYA00245777_ERZ724023 | MGnify/ENA primary metagenome ERZ724023 (study PRJEB28704, sample SAMN03018312) | fermentation metagenome | biome: anthropogenic terrestrial biome; feature: soil; material...
AGGTGGATCTGAAGGCACTTAAATCTCGCTTTTTTGTGATTCGCGGGGAACAGTACCCAGATAATTTATTCCGCATGGAAGCGCAGCGAAAAGCCCTGCAGGAATTGTGGCCGCTTGTTTGCCAAGCTGAGATTATGGGGCAAAAGTACATGTGCGTTATCACGAATCCGCCCTATCTTAATCATATGGATAAGCCGCTTAGAAATTATGTAGACAAAAATTTTCCGGATTATAATAACGATCTTTTTGCAGTTTTTATGGTACATAATTTTGACTTTTGCAAGGAAGATGGTTATTGCGCATTCATGACGCCGTTTGTCTGGATGTTTATCAAATCTTATGAATCGCTGCGGCACTTTTTGATTCGGGGAAAAAGTGTTTCTTCTCTGATACAAATGGAATATTCTGCTTTTGAAGAAGCGACAGTTCCACTTTGTTCTTTTGTCTTGCAGAACCAGAAGGAAAAACATCCGGGGGTTTATCTGCGTCTGACGGATTACAAAGGGGGCATGGAAGAGCAGAAAAAGCGTGTCCTTTATGATTCCCTTCATCCGGACAGCAAAGATCGTTTCGAGGCGTCTTTAAAAGATTTTGGAGAGATTCCGGGAATGCCGTTTGCCTATTGGGCCGATAGAAATGTTGGCAGGGTCTTTCGGGAGGGAGCGCCTCTCGGAAAAGTCGCACAGATCAGCAATGGACTTTTTACCTGCAATAATCAGCGCTTTTTGAGATTTTGGTATGAGGTAGAGCCGGAGGAAATTGATTTCTGGTGTGAAGATGAGTCTGATTGCCGAATGAGTGGAAAACGCTGGTTCCCTTATAATAAAGGCGGTGCCTTTCGAAAGTGGTATGGAAATCAGAGCTATGTGGTGGATTTTGCGGATTTCGGCAGGGATATTTGTGCGTATCGGGTTAAAAGCGGACAGTCTGCGGCGATGCCTGGTAGACAGAATTATTTCCAGCCCAGTCTTTCCTGGTCTTTTGTCAGTTCCAGCACGTTTGGAGTACGATATTATCCGAAAGGATTTGTTTTTGATATTGCGGGCTCTTCGATTTTTCCGCCAAAAGAGGATCGACTGTATCGCTTAGGCTTTCTCAACTCTTCGACAGCATTTCGAATTTTGGGCTTTTTAAATCCAACCCTAAATTATCAGGCTGGGAATCTTGCTCTTCTGCCAATTTTGGAAAGCTCAGAGAAAGAGCAGATTTGGCGACTGGTACAAAGAAATATTGACCTTTGCAAAGCGGATTGGGACGACCATGAAATCAGTTGGAATTTTAACGGAAATCCGCTTCTGAAAACAGGCGCGTCGACTTTGCAGGAGGCTGTGAAAATTTGGAGCCGGCAGATAGAAGACCGCAGAGAAGAACTGCGGCAGAATGAAGAAAAGATTAACCGCCATTTTGTGGATTTATATCAAATCGGTGCGCCGGTCGAGGTGGAAAATAAAGCGCTTTCGATTGCACCGCCGGAACCGGAAAAGGCAATCAAAGAGCTTGCTTCGTATTTTGTCGGACTGTTGTTTGGACGTTATTCCGAAGATCATTTTCACACGAAATCTGTCTCTTGGTGCAGTCCCTGCAAGATTGCATCTGCTTTTTCAGAGTTTCTCGAAAAACGTTTTGGAGAAACTGCGGTTTCCTTTGCTGCTTCATTTTTAGGAAAGGGAACAGCGAAAAAAGGGTTAGAAACGTACTTTGAAAAAAAGTTTTTTGCAGAACATTGCAAGCTTTACCACAAAAGGCCAATTTATTGGCAGGTAAAAAGCGGAGAGAAAGAGTTTGTTTATTATCATGGGGAGGTTTGGAAAGCCTTTGGGGAAATTGCAGAGAGCGATTCCCAAAGCGAGATACCCAAATCGATACTTTCTTCAGAAATCCCTTTTGACCGCAGTCTTGGAATTTCTCAGAATTATGAGTCATATCAAGAGATTTTGCGGAAGATCCCATAAACAAAATAAAGAGCAGACTTTTGTGAGAGTTTTTCTTCACAAAGTCTGCTCTTTCAATTGGCCGTCAAACTTTTATCTATGATTCTATTGAAAATCTGCGTTTTACATCGTTTTCAGAAAGTGCCATACTATTATAAAGGTCGGCTTCTTTTCCGATTGGAAGGGAACAGTTTTCCGGCAAGACAGCGTAATAATATCCGCCATTACTTTCTCGAAGAAAGAAAACGCTTTGACCTTTGCAGAAAGACGAAAATTGTGCCGAAAATTCATGACTGCTGTATTTCTGCGATTCCCGGAAAATCCGCAGAAGGGGAATAGAAGGATCATGGGCATAATAAAACGAGGTATATCCATTTTGAGAAGATTCATCGAAAATAGTTTCCTGTGTGTAAAGAGAATCTTGAGAGACCCAGCAGAGTGGAATTTGAAAAGTAAAATGCAGCTGTTCATCTTGATAGAATTCCGCAGTTTCCAGCTGTGAAGCGATAGAAGAGGACGAGACAGGCTGTTTATAAGGAGCTTGTCCGGAGCAACCGGGGATTCCCAGCATAAAAAATAAACAGCATTCGCAACATAATAGGATTCGAATCCATTTTTGCTTGCCCATTTTTTCACCTCGCTTTTTGAGATTACTAAAATTCATCATAATAAAGTAGGAGTAAGAAAGTCAATAAATTCATCGGAATTGTAATAGAAGGTTACAGAATTGTGATTGACTTTTTTAATAAAATAAAATACAATAAATCGGTTTATGACAAAAAATATTGGAGGAAATCATGAAACAGTTTGACTATGATTTATTAGTGATTGGAGCTGGCCCTGCGGGAATTTTTACCGCTTTGGAAATGAATCGGTTAGCGCCGGAAAAGAAAGTCCTGGTGATAGATTCCGGCAGCGCAATTGCAAAAAGAACATGTCCGGCCAGAACCAACGGTCAATGTGCGCATTGCAAGACCTGCAATATTATGAACGGCTGGGCAGGAGCCGGTGCGTTTTCAGACGGAAAACTTTCTCTTTCGGAGGAAGTCGGCGGGCATATTACGGACTTTATGAGCGCACAGGAAGCGGAACAGATGATTCATTACTGCGATGAAATCTATCTGAAATTTGGTGCGCCCAAAAAAGTGTTTGGAGAAGGCAACAAATTTGCCGATAAGATTGCCTATGAGGCTCGCAAGGAAAATATTCAGCTGATTCATTGCCCGGTACGTCATATGGGAACGGAATACAGTTTTCAGGTTCTCAGCGCTATGTATGATTATTTAGCTGCACAGCCGAATTTTGAATTCCGTGCGCATACGACTGCCGATACCATTTTTGTAGAAGACGGCCGTGCTTGTGGAGCATATCTTTTAGGGCCGGACGGAAAAAGAGAACTTGTGAGGGCTAAGCGTGTTGTGGCGGCTCCAGGCCGCGGCGGTGCAGACTGGCTGAATCGGATCAGCAAAGAAACCGGGTTGTCAGTTACCAATAACGAAGTAGATATTGGAGTGCGGGTAGAAGTGCCGAATGCGGTGATGGATCACCTGACGCAAAATCTTTATGAAGCAAAATTGATTTATTATTCCGATACTTTTGAGAATAAAGTGCGTACTTTTTGCATGAATCCGGGAGGAATCGTCAGTGAAGAACATTATGATGGACCTAACGGAGGGATTGCGGTTGTAAATGGGCATTCCTATGCGGATGAAGATCGCCACAGCGATAATACAAACTTTGCACTGCTTGTTTCTACAAAATTTACGCAGCCGTTCCATCAGCCGATTGAATACGGCCGATATATTGCGCAGTTGGGGAATATGCTTACCGGCGGCGGAATTATGGTACAGCGGCTGGGAGATTTGCTTTTGGGGCGCCGTACCGATGAGACGCGACTGCAGAAAAGCACTACGATTCCGACGCTGAAAAATGCGGTGCCGGGAGATCTTTCCTTCGTTCTGCCGCATCGTCATTTGACTTCTATCGTAGAGACGCTGCGGGCGCTTGATAAGCTGGCGCCGGGCCTTTACAGCAGGAATACGCTGCTTTATGGAGTGGAAGTTAAGTTCTATTCCGCTAAAGTCGCGGTCGATCAGAATTTTGAAACGCAGATTCCGGCACTTTATGCCATCGGCGACGGCGCCGGGATCACTCGCGGGCTGATGCAGGCATCCGTTACCGGAGTGATGGCAGCTCGTCATATTATAGAGAGCCTGAAAGAAACTGATTAAAATAAAGTTTTTGTGTGATGGCTTTTTGAAAAACAAAGGAATTTAATCATAATCGTTTTCTGGGCGCATACTTTTTGAAAGAGATTCTTTTATGGGGGTGCGCTCATGGAAAACAGGGTACGGAATTATTTTGTGGATGCTAACACGGCCAGAGGATGGATCGATTTTTACGATTCTAATTTTAGTCCTTTGGAGACGGCCATTTGCCTTTATGGCTGGCCGTCTATGATGATTTCTGAATTGATTGCCGATATTTGCCATACGGCGAAAGAAGAAGAGACCTCAATCGAGCTGATTCATGACAGCTTGGATAATCATATGGCAGGAATTATTTTGCCAAAGTTTTCTGCCGGCATTATAAATGAACCGATTTTTGCAGGATATAGCGTTCAACGTTTGCTCGGCGGAAAAGAATTGGATTGTGCATTTGCTGCGTTGCAGCAGGCCAAAGAAGATTTTGCCTCTGCGCTTAAAGTTCATGATGGATGGGAGAAAATTTATCTGGAGCGGATCGACTTTCAAAAGTTGGATCAGGCATTTACTTTTACGGCAGATCGCTTGCTCCAGGATACTTTGCCCAAAACCGGAAAGGCCGTTCATCGCTTTTTCGGTGCAGCAACTGCGGATGGTTCTCTCGATTATATTCCAAATTTGACAGAAGACTTGAGCCGCAGAATCTTTTTAAAGGGACGTCCGGGTACTGGAAAATCGACTTTGCTTAAGCGCTTTGCACATAAAGCAATGGAATCCGGATATGATTGTGAAATTTATCATTGCGGCTTTGATCCGGATAGCTTGGATATGGTAATTGTGCGAGAGCTTTCTCTTTGCATCCTTGACAGTACAGCTCCCCATGAATATCAGCCTTCCCGCCCGGGAGACGAAGTGCTGGATCTTTATAAAGCAGCGGTTGTTCCACATACCGATGAAACTTGTGCCGCAGAATTAGCAGCCAGTGCAGCGGCGTACCACACACAGATCAATAAAGCCGTTGCTGCTCTTTCACAGGCAAAAGAATTTTTGAACGAACATTCCAAGAAGATTTTGGAAGAGGTCCGAATGGAACATTTTTGTACATTGCGGGATGAAATTACAGAGAAAATTTTCTCATAGCCTTTCTTTACAACATTAGAATTCTTTATTATGAGCCGTGGTTTTTAGAAACTGCGGCTCGTTTTTTGAAAAAAGGCTTTTTAAAAAGAGCGGTTGACAAAAAGTATGGGACTCGATAAACTAAAAACAGATGTTTAGCAGAAAGTAGGGAAGATTTGTTGAAAAGAGTCAATAAAATTGCCATTATTGGCGGTGGCATTTCCGGACTTGCTGCCGGAATCTGGGGACAGAAGCAAGGATTCCAAACGGTTATTTTTGATAAGAACAGTGCACCCGGCGGCTTTTGCGCCGGATGGAAAGCAGGAGTACAGCAGGTTGGATTTTGCTTTCGCGGGCTGATTGGGACAAAAGAAAATACGGCGTTAAACCATTTATGGAGAGAGACCGGGGCTCTTGGGAATACATTGATTATTCAGCCAGAAAGCTTTTTAAGCGTTTCGGAAAATGATAGTTCTATTACACTCTGGCAGGATTTGGAACGCTTTGAACGCGAGGCAAAGAAGCTTTCTACCGAGGATGCTCCCACTATTTCTATGTTTTGCAATGCAATTCGTACGGTTGCAGAGTATGAGATTCCGGTCCAAAAGCCGGATGAACTTTTAGGACCTTTGGAACGCTTAAAATCCGGTAGTAAAGAAGCGGAAAAGCTTTTACAGAAAGCCTCCGAAGTCAGCATGAAGCAGTTTGTTAATGAGTTCAGAAACCCGTTGCTGCGGCGCCTGTTTTCTTCGGTTCAGCCCCAGAATGGAACATTCGCGTTATTTTTGTTTCAGTATGCGATGTTCGTCAGCGGAAACTGTGGGCTTCCCGTCGGAGGCGCTGCTGCCTTGGCGAGAAGAATGGCGGAGCAATATCAGCGCCTAGGCGGAGTTTTGCGGCTAAATGCCACTGTTGAGCAGATCTTGACGGCAAATGGAGTGGCAAGAGGAATTGAACTGCACAGCGGCGAACGCTATTTTTCTCATTGGACGGTTGCAGCATGTGATCCGGATGTTACGACCCATCATCTGATTCCCCCTCATACGGAATTGGATAAAAATTTTCAGCAACGATATGAAGACCGACTTCACAATCCGATTTTTACCGGCTTTTACTGCGTCTTTCGTACGAATCAGGATCCTGGACTGATGCTGCATATGCAGGATTTTGAGGTAGAACCTTTTTCAATCGGAAAAACTTTGATTAACCGTCTCTGTCTGATACAGTCGAGCTATGATTCTCAGCTGGGGCAAAATGGGAACGCTCAGTTTGTGTGTCCAATTCCGCAGGCGGAAGAAAGTTACAATTATTGGGAGGAATTATCCCAAAATGAAGTTCTGTATGAGGCGGAGACAAATAAAATCATGAAAAAAGTGTTGGAACAGCTTCAGAAAAAATTTTCTGAATTGGATTTAAAGCCTGTATGCTGTGCAGCACCGGATTTTTTCAGCCGACGTTTTGGTGCTTATCATGGAACTTGGAGCCCATTTACTGCACTGCCGGGGAATAAATATCAGCCGATGCCGTTTATGGTGCCGGGAGTTCGTCGGCTGCTTCTTTCCGGCCAGTGGATGCATGCAGAAGGCGGGCTTCATGCCGCATTGATCGAAGGCCGCTTTTCAATTCAGCGTATTTGTCATAACGAACGACTGCCGTTTTCTGAATAAATGAAAGACAAATATCCAAAATAATGTTGTTTGGGAAAAGTTTCTGCTTCTTTTTTTGCTTTGAGTGTGCTAGAATAAAGGCGTTTTAGAAAAAAACTAAGCAATTAGTTTAGATAATTTGTCTATCATATATTTGAATTTGAAAGAGGTTGAACTTCTTATGATGTGGGATTCTGTAGATTTAAAAGCATATCATGATTGTGTCGCTGATCTTTTGGAGACAAAAGAGGTCAATGAAATGCGCGATCTGGATCACCATGCACATATCAGCTGTTATGAACACTCAGTGTTTGTTTCCTATTTAAGTTTTTGAATCTGCCGCAGGCTGCATATTGATTATCGGGCGGCTGCCAGAGGGGGACTTTTGCACGATTTATTTCTCTATGATTGGCATACGGATCCGCATGAGGGACTGCACGGGTTTTCTCATCCGAAAGCAGCGCTAAAAAACGCAAAGGAATTATGTCCGCTGACTCCTAAGGAAGAGGATATTATTTTAAAGCATATGTGGCCTCTTACTTTGCGTCAGGTTCCAAAATATCGCGAATCTTTTGTTGTTTCAGGGGCTGATAAGCTCTGTGCATTGATGGAGATGTTTTCATTTTACAGAATTTTGAAGATTAAATGCCACCTTGCTCTAGCAGTTTAAATCGTTTTCTACAAAAATGCAGGATTGAAAATCCAAAATTACAAAAATTCACTAAAAATATGGTGATAGCTTTAAAATGAAGAGCTTTTTGCATTTTTTTACTTGCCAACCGTAAATGTGCGCGCTATAATAATACAAAGCACGGGTGCTTGACCAGAAGAGGGAGAGCGCCTTTTTTTGTACATTGACTTTATTTTTTAAAGAAGATGATAAAAACGTGCTTTTGCAAATTGTGCAGGAGACTGCAGAAGATTGAAAAGGGGTAGTTTTATGAAGAAGAGCAAGAAGCTGCTTGCACTGGCGCTGGCTACAGCAATGGTGGGTGCAAGCATGGTTGGCTGCGGTAGCAGTCGCGCGGGCAGCAGCGCCTCCGGGACTACATCCGGAAGCCAAATGGCAGACACCATTACGTTTGCGCAGGGCGCAGATCCTCGTGGATTGGATCCGGCCTATGTTGATGATGGTGAATCTGCTAAGATTATGTGCAATATTTACGAGGGACTTTTAAAGTACAATAAGGATTCCACCGAAGTAGAGCCCTGCCTTGCAAAGAGCTGGGATATCAGTGATGACGGACTTACTTATACCTTCCACCTTCAGGAGGGTGTTAAGTTCCAGGATGGTACCGATTTTAACGCAGATGCTGTTAAAAAGAGCATCGACCGTCAGCTGGAGCCGAACCGCAGTTCCGATATGCCCTATGCTTCCTTTGTTTATGGAGCTGAAGCAGACAATACTGGTGTAAAAGCAGTTAAGGTAGTTGATACCAACACAGTCGAAATCGATCTGCGTTCTGCTAATACTGCATTCCTTAAAAATATGGCAATGTGTATGGCAGCTCCGATTGTCAGCCCCACTGCTCTCGAAAAGAACAAAGGCAATTTGAACGAAGCGCCCTGCGGCACCGGCCCTTATACCTTCGTTTCTTGGAACAAAGGCCAGAGCGTCGTTTTGAAGAAGAATGACAATTATTGGGATAAGGACAATGCAGCAAAGACTGAGAACATCGTTTTCCGCTTTATTGCTGAAAATGCTGCTCGTGTAACGGCTCTCAATAATGGCGAAGTTGATGTAATCGACGGAATTGATGATACGGTAGTACCAACTATCCAAGATGCCGGCAACAAGATCTTTAATGAAGACGGCATGACCATCAACTACATGGCATATAACACCAAGAGCGATACCTTTAAGAATGCAGCTGCTCGTAAAGCTGTCAATGAAGCAATTAATGTTCCGGAACTTGTGAAAGCACTTTATGGAGATTATGCCTCTGTTGCAAATTCCGTAATGCCTACCTTTATGGCTCCGTATGATACCGATATTCAGCAGACTCAGTATGATCCGGAAAAAGCAAAAACGGATCTGGCTGCGGCCGGTGTTACGAAGATTAAGATGCTTACCTATACAAACCCTCGTCCGTACAACACAAAGGGTGGCCAGCAGCTGGCAGAAACCATTAAGGGATATCTGGATAAGGTCGGCGTTGACTGCGAGATCGATGCTTATGACTGGACTACTTATAAGCAGAAGATCGAGACAGAATCCTACGATGTTGCGTTTTATGGCTGGACCGGTGATAATGGTGACCCGGATAACTTTATGAACCTGCTCGCCGATAAGACCGTTTCCATGAATATTGCTCGTTACGATGATCCTACTTATAGAGCACTGATTCAAAAGGGCATTGCCACAAAAGACGGTGCTGATCGTGACGCAGTTTATAAGCAGTGTGAACAAATGGTTGCAGATCAGAATGTATGGCTTTTGATTTCGCATTCCAAGAACCTGTGTGGCTACAATTCAAAGGTTCAGGGCTTCTACTATCATCAGACCGGTATTACTCCGTTTGCTGGAGTTACCAAAACGAAATAAGTAGAGTCGACTGCATTTTATAAACGCAGTGCTTGCCGGAAGCTGTCGGCAGTGATAGCTTCCGGCAATGCGTTTATATTGGTTATTATTTGGAAAAAGAAGGAAAGGACGTATACAGCTTGTTTAAGTATACTGTAAAACGCATTTTGCAGCTGATTCCGGTCCTTTTGGGTGTTTCCATTATCGTTTTTCTGATTATGCGTGTCTTTTCACCGGATCCAGCAGGTGTTGTGCTTGGACAGCATGCAACTCCGGATGCGATGCAGGCATGGCGCCAGGAAAACGGTTTGAATGATCCCATTTGGCTTCAATACTGGAATTTTCTTATCGATGCGCTTCGTGGAGATTTAGGAACCTCCTATTATACGCATTCTCCTGTGACACAGGAAATTGCTTCCCGTTTCCCTGCAACTGTTGAGCTGGCAATTTGTGCAATTATTCTTGCTTCTGTTTTTGGAGTCCTGCTTGGAGTGATTAGCAGTGTTAAGAAAAATTCGCTTGCAGATCATGCCAGTATGATTTTGGCACTGATTGGTGTCTCTATGCCGATCTTTTGGTCCGGCATGCTGATGATTATCCTTTTTTCCGGTACATGGCATCTTTTGCCGAGCAGCGGACGAATCGACCCAATGCTTCAGCCGGTTGGAGGAACAGGTCTCTATCTGATTGATACATTGTTTTCCGGCGACTTTGAAGCATTTGGCAATGCCTTGCAGCACTTAATTTTGCCGACAGTTGCTTTGAGCCTTTACTCGATGGCGATTATCACTCGTATGACTCGTTCCAGTATGTTGGAAACACTGGACCAAGATTACATACGTACTGCCGAAGCAAAAGGCCTGACAAGAGGGCGCGTGGTGCAGCACCATGCCCTGCGCAATGCGATGATTCCGGTTACGACAGTAATTGGACTGCAGTTTGGCAGCCTTCTTGGCGGCGCTGTTTTGACGGAGACGGTGTTTGCGTGGCCTGGTATTGGAAAATATACGGTCGAATGTATTTTAAAATCCGACTTCCCAGTTGTTCAGGGAGTCGTTCTGCTGATAGCAGTGATCTTTGTTTTGCTGAATTTGGTGGTTGATATCATCTATGCATTCTTGGATCCGCGCATCAAGTACGCAAAGAAAGAAGGTTGACCGCGATGAAAAAACGACGAACTTCTGAAACGGCCGCTTCTACGGAGATTCTTGAAAAGCCTGAATCCTTGTGGCGCAGCATGTGGGATTCTCTGAAAGAGAACCGCGCAGCGATGATCAGTCTTTTTGTAATTGCTGCTTTAGTATTGATTGCGGTAACGACCGCGATTTTCCCTAAAATTTTACCGTATGATCCTTATGATCAGGACCTTTCACAGGCAAAACTATGGCCAAGTCCAGCACATATCTGCGGAACAGACCAGAATGGACGCGATATTTTTGCACGTATCCTTGTCGGAACGCAAATTAGTCTTTCTGTTGGTTTGGCAGCTGTTACGATCAGCTTAGTGATCGGTGTTGTACTGGGTGCAATCGCCGGTTATCGCGGCGGAAAAATTGATGCGGTTATCATGCGTTTTATGGATATTATGCTGAGTATTCCCTCTATCCTGCTGGCAATCGCATTTATGGCTGCTTTAGGAAAAGGAATTGACAAGGCTGTTATTGCAATCGGGCTGGTTTCCATTCCGGAATATGCGCGAATTGTCCGCAGCCAGATTCTTTCCGTAAAAGAAAATGATTATGTGCAGGCGGCTCGCGTAATTGGTGATAAGGATGGACGAATCATTTTCCGCCATATTTTACCGAATGTAACTTCTTCCATTGTTGTTCGTGCAACTTTGGGTATTTCTTCCGCAGTGCTGGATACAGCCGCCTTGGGCTTTTTAGGCTTAGGCGTACAGCCGCCTTTGGCAGAATGGGGCGATATGCTGGGAAGAGCTCGCGGAATGATCTTGCAGTTTCCTTATATGCTGATTTTTCCAGGCCTTGCGATCACGATTACCGTGCTTGCATTTAACTTGCTTGGAGATGGCCTTAGGGATGCGCTTGATCCGAAATCCAGAAAGAATTGAGGCGTGACAATGCTGCTAGAAGTAAAAAACTTAGTGACGGAATTTCATATGAAACGCGGCACGGTCAAAGCGGTTAATAACATAAGTTATCAGGTGGATCAGGGAGAAATTCTCGCCATCGTTGGAGAATCCGGCTCCGGAAAAAGCGTTTCCTCTCTGTCAATTATGGGATTGATCAGAAGCCCTGGCGAAATTGCTGCCGGTGAAATTATTTACAACGGACAAGATCTTTTGAAGCTTTCTCAAAAAGAGATGCAGAAAATCCGCGGAGACAAAATCAGCATGATTTTCCAGGAGCCGATGACTAGCTTGAATCCGGTGTACCGGGTAGGCGATCAGATTACGGAGAGTATTTTGACGCACATGAAAATCTCCAAAGAAGAGGCTAAAAAACGTGCGATTAAGATGCTGGAGACTGTAGGAATCCCAAGTCCGGCAGACCGTTTTAACGATTATCCGCACCAGATGAGCGGTGGTATGCGCCAAAGAGTGATGATCGCAATGGCACTTTCCTGCGATCCGGAATTGCTGATTGCCGATGAACCGACAACGGCTTTGGATGTGACCATTCAGGCACAGATCCTGGATCTGCTCAAACAGATGCGGGATAAATTCCATATGGCGGTGCTTCTGATTACGCATGACCTCGGTGTGGTTGCCGAAACTGCTGATCGAGTGCTTGTCATGTACTGCGGCCAAGTTGTGGAAGAGGCTGATGTAAAAGAATTGTTTGAAAAACCTCTGCATCCATATACGCTTGGGCTGCTCAAATCAATTCCGAGATTGGAAGACGAGAGCAAAGAGCCGCTTTATATGATCAAAGGGATGGTTCCGAATCCGCTGCATATGCCTTCCGGCTGCCCGTTCAGTGACCGCTGTGAACGCTGTATGGAGCGCTGCCGGAAAGAGATGCCGGAGCTTCAGGAAATGAATGGACATAAGGTGCGCTGTTTCCTGTATGATCAGAAAGAGGAGGCGCAGGTATGACAGATGAAGTCTTGATTGATGTACAGCATCTTTCCAAGCGGTTTGTTGTCGATACCAATTTCTTTGGACGTCCTACTTCGGTGCTGAAAGCTGTTGACGATGTTTCTTTTCAGATCCATAAAGGCGAAGCTTTCGGTTTGGTAGGAGAGTCCGGCTGTGGAAAGACGACAATTGGAAAAATGTTGGTAAATCTTTATACGCCTTCCGAAGGAAAGATTTTCTTTGAGGGAAAAGAATTGACGGCAATGAAGCCAAGGGAGCGTCGGGAATACTGCAAGGACATTCAGTTGATTTTTCAGGATCCGTATGCTTCTCTGAACCCTCGTATGACGGTAGGAGATATTATTGCGGAGCCAATTCACATTAATCATTTGCTTCCGGATAATGAAGTTGAGAACAGAGTAACCTATCTGCTCAACTGTGTTGGATTGGCGAACCATATGCGTAACCGCTACCCGCATGAATTTTCGGGTGGTCAGCGGCAGCGTGTCGGGATTGCCCGTGCCTTGGCAGTTCAGCCGAAATTGATCGTTTGTGATGAACCGGTTTCTGCTTTGGACGTGTCTATTCAGGCACAGGTCTTAAATCTTTTGGACGATCTGAAAGATCAGTTTGGGTTGACCTATCTGTTTATAGCCCATGGATTAAATGTTGTGAAACATATCAGTGATCGGGTCGGCGTTATGTATCTTGGAAAATTGATGGAGATAGCGCCAAAGCATGAATTGTATGCGAACCCGCTCAATCCCTATACGAAAGCGCTGCTTTCTGCGATTCCTTCGGTGAATCCAGAAACACGCCGGAAGCGTATTATTTTACAAGGAGATGTTCCGAGTCCGATCGATCCGCCTGCAGGCTGCCGCTTTTGTAGCCGCTGTTTTGAAAAGGTAGATGGGTGTGATTTGGTTACGCCGGAACTTCGAATGGTACAGCCAAATCATTGGGTTGCATGTCATCGTTTTGATGATCAGAATTTGTAAAGCTTGAAAAATCCCCTTTTTCTTCTTTTGCTTTTAAGCCGGTGCTTCTCCCAAAGAGAACACCGGCTTTTTTGACTTTGCATTGAAAATCCTTTATAATGAGACAAACAAAAATAGAAACTGACGGATTTAAAAAATAAAATTCAAAATGAACGGAATGAAAAGATTTTAAATTTTATAAAAGTGAATGAATGCAATTCTAAAAAGTCATTGCAAAAGTTCATGCCTAAAAAGCAGAAGGAAAATTTATGGAAGAAAAGAATTGGACGTACATTCTTCTCTGCTCAGATGGAACACTTTATACTGGGTGGACAAATCATTTGTTAGCTCGTGTAAAAACGCATCAGGACGGAAAAGGAGCCAAATATACGCGCACTCGGAGACCGGTAAAACTTGTTTATCAGGAATGCTTTTCAAGCCGCCGAGAAGCAATGCAGCGTGAGTGTGAAATTAAACAAATGCCTCGAGCAAAAAAGTTGGAACTGGTGCGTCATGTAAAATAAAATGCATAATTTTGAAAAAAAATTTTGCTGACTTATTAAAAAATTATTCTTTATGAAACAAAATAAAGAAAAATTTCAAAAAAGACTTGCTTTTTAAAGAAAGTTGTTACATAATATAAATATCACGCAAGGACGCGTGCCACAAGGGGCACGTGTCCTTTTCTATTGCGGGAAATAAGTTTTCATGGAATTGAGATGATGAATTTGGATAAGATCGATGTTACTCTGTTGGAATCTTTGCAGGAGGATGCACGAATCCCGGTAAAGTCTCTGACAAAAAAAGTGTTTCTTTCTGCTCCTGCAATTTCGGCAAGAATTGAAAAATTGGAAAAGCAAGGGATCATAAAAGGATATCGAGCGGTTGTTGATCCCATTAAACTAGGCTATCATATCAAAGCCTATATTAATTTGGAAATGAGTCCTTCTCAAAAGCCGGAATTTTATCCTTTTATTAGTGCATGTCCAAATGTGTTGGAGTGCGATTGCGTAACTGGAGATTACTCTATGCTGATTAAAGTGGCATATCCGAGCACCTCAGAGCTGGATACTTTTATTGGTCAGCTGCAGAAATTTGGTTCCACTTCTACACAGATTGTTTTTTCTACACCGGTGGAGTCTCGTGGCGTTCATCTCATATTAAAAAGCGCTGATAAAAGTCATTTATAAGTTTTTTTCGGCGAAATCTGCATGTTAAGCAGAGATAAAATCTTCGCCTTTATATACTGTCACCTTCGTGTGACGGGAGCGGTTTATCTTATTTTTGTTGGGATGATAAGATAAGTGCGGGTGGCAGAGATGCCACAAAAAAGCGTCCATTCTGATTTAGAATGGACGCTTTTTTGTATGCTTTTTATTTTAGGAAAATCGGGGAGAGCTTAATTCGGGGCAGATTCGGTCATACCGTTCAATATCTCCAATGGAATGAGGATACTCTTTGGAGTGATCATAGGCGGGACCAATCTTAGAGCCTTGCAGCAAATCTTATTCCTCTGTTGCATAGCAGTCTGCATTGTCAGGTTTTAAAATAATCATTTCATTTGCCTCCTGCCATTTGATCCATTTCATTTTAGAATGTCTATATCCTATCAGATTTTTAATGAAAACGGAATAACAGAGTTAAAATTTAAAAACTTTCAAATATTTTGTATCAGGTGGCTTTTTAAATCAAAAAAGAGCAGCTCTTCTTTTTAAAAAAAGAAATAAGCCGCTCTCTCAAAAAATTAAGCTTTTCCAAATTCGCTGAGGGTAAGTCCCTTGTTGTGCTCATTTGCCCAGCGAATATTCCATTCACTGGAAAACAAAAGCAGATGATGCCCTTTTAGATCTTGAATCCTTCTGGTGTCACTGGTGAGATCCAGCGTTTTGGGATCGAGTTCATCATCGTCAATCCAACGAATATATTCATAAGAAAGATTTTCCATATAAATATCTACCTTGTATTCGTTTTCCAGACGATACTCTAATACGTCAAATTGCAGAACGCCTACTACGCCGACGATGACTTCTTCCATGCTGCCGTTTAGTTCCTGAAAAACCTGGATAGCACCTTCTTGCGCAATCTGAGAAATTCCTTTTACAAATTGTTTGCGCTTCATGGTATCTTTGGGAGAAACTCTGGCAAAATGTTCGGGCGCAAAGGTTGGAATTCCACCAAAACGTAATTTTTTAGCGGTCGTGCAGAGTGTATCACCGATTGAAAAGACGCCTGGGTCAAAAACGCCGATAATATCGCCGGCATAGGCGTGATCGATCACTTCTCTCTGTTCTGCCATCAGCTGCTGGGGAGCCATCAGCTTCATCTTGCGGTCTCCCTGTACATGGTAAACTTCCATACCGCGGTCGAATTCTCCCGAACAAATCCGCATAAATGCAATACGATCTCGGTGTGCCTTATTCATGTTTGCCTGAATTTTAAAGACAAAGGCAGAAAAATGGTTGTCCATGGGGTCTACAAGACCAATATCAGCTTCTCGCGGAAGGGGCGTCGTCGTCATCTTTAAAAATTCCTGCAAAAAAGGTTCGACGCCGAAATTTGTCAGAGCAGAACCGAAGAACACAGGGGAAAGCTTCCCAGCCCGGACGTCATCTAGTGAAAATTCTTCACCGGCACCATCCAGAAGCTCAACATCATCCTGAAGCGTAGAAAGCAAACTTTCACCCAAAAGATCTTTTAACCGGGAATCGTTCAGGTCACTAGCTGCTTCTGCCACCTGATGTGCGCCGTTTGCGGTTTCTTCCGCAGTAAAAGTTAAAATTTTCCGGCTTGCTCTGTCATAAACGCCTTTAAATTCTTTTCCCGAACCGATCGGCCAGTTGACCGAATAGGTCTTAATCCCAAGCTCCCGTTCGATCTCGTCCAATAGATCATAAGGGCTGCGGGCGTCCCGATCCATTTTATTGATAAAAGTGAAAATCGGAATATGGCGCAGCGTACAGACCTTAAAGAGCTTTCGGGTTTGCTTTTCAACGCCTTTGCCGGCGTCAATGACCATTACGGCGCTGTCGGCAGCCATCAGCGTACGGTAGGTATCTTCGGAAAAATCCTGATGCCCCGGCGTATCCAGAATATTAATGCAGTAGTCGTGATATTCGAACTGCATAACAGAAGAGGTCACGGAAATTCCGCGCTGCTTTTCAATTTCCATCCAATCGGATACGGCGTGACGCATATGGCGTTTTCCTTTTACCATGCCCGCCTGCTGAATCGCACCTCCGTACAGAAGTAACTTTTCTGTCAGCGTTGTTTTACCGGCATCCGGATGCGAAATAATTGCAAAAGTACGTCTCTTTTTAATTTCTGCTTTATAATTGCTCACAGTGTGACCTCCGAAAAATCAAATACATTTTATTCTACCGCAAAAAAAGGAATTTAGCAAGAAAGTTGTTTAAGCAGAAGCAGTATTTTTTATCAGGTATGCTGAGAAAAAATTTTTTCGATGTTTTAAGCTCAAAATAAGTTTATAAAAGGCCTAAAGTGACAAAATGGAAAAAATTATAACGGAAAAAGAAATTGACTTTTTTAGAGAGGCAGAGTACAATAAAATTAAAGAGATAGCATATGCTAACTTTGGAGGAATGATATGAAATTAAACGAATTACCAATTGGAAAAGAAGCGATTATTCAAGAAGTACAGGGGAAAGGAGCTTTACGGCGTCATATGCTGGACATGGGGTTGACCCCTCATACGCAAGTAAAAATTCAGAAGGTAGCCCCGATGGGAGACCCAATCGAATTGACCTTACGTGGGTATGAGTTGACTCTTCGAGTGGACGATGCAAAAAATGTCATCGTACAGGAGGTGGGCAAATGATTTTTGCGTTGGCAGGAAATCAGAACTGTGGTAAAACAACTTTATTTAATCAGCTGACAGGCTCTAACCAGCATGTCGGAAATTTTCCCGGAGTTACAGTAGAAGGAAAAGACGGAATCGTTCGTGGGCATAAAGATACAATTGTAGTGGATCTGCCTGGAATTTACTCGCTTTCTCCGTATACCAGTGAAGAAATTGTAACCCGGGATTTTTTATTGAAACAGCATCCGGACGGAATCATTAATATTGTAGATGCAACCAATATTGAGCGAAATCTTTACTTGACTTTACAGCTTCTGGAATTGCAGATTCCCATGGTCGTATGTCTCAATATGATGGATGAAGTACGTGCAAACGGCGGGACCATTCATATTCAGACGCTGAGCAAAGAACTGGGTGTTCCGGTGATTCCAATTGTAGCGAGTAAGAATGAAGGAATTGAAGAAGTTGTCGATACAGCGCGGGAAGTTGCGCAGAAAAAGCAGTGCCCGACTCGAATCGATTTTTGTTCCGGAGCAGTTCACCGCGCAATTCATGCAGTTGCGCATTTGGTAGAAGATCATGCGCAGAGAATTCATGTTCCGCCGCGCTTTGCGGCTGTTAAGCTGATTGAGGGCGACGATCCGATGATGAACTCCCTGCAGCTTTCGGATAATGAAAAAGATATGATTGGGCATTCCGTTACCGAGATGGAGCGCGAAGTTCATACAGACCGTGAGGCTGCGCTTGCCGATATGCGATACACTTTTATCGAGAACCTTTGCAAAGACACGGTTGTTAAACCTAATGAAAGCAAAGAACATAAGCGCAGCGTTAAGATTGATGCGGTACTGACAAACAAATATTTGGCAATTCCGATCTTTATCGGAATCATGGCTTTGATTTTTTATCTGACCTTTGGCGTGATCGGGGCTTTTTTGAGCAACGCGCTTAGTAACGGAATTGATGTGCTTTCCGGTGTGGTCGGGGATGCATTGACAGCTTATGGATTGAATCCGGTGATTCGTTCCTTGATTATCAATGGCGTTTTTGCCGGGGTTGGAAGCGTTTTAAGTTTTCTTCCGACGATTGTAGTACTGTTTTTCTTCCTTTCGATTCTGGAAGACAGCGGATATATGGCGCGGGTAGCGTTCGTCATGGATAAGCTCCTGAGAAAAATCGGACTTTCGGGCAGAAGCTTTGTACCGATGCTGATCGGTTTTGG
>ENA-UOOK01003308-UOOK01003308.1-fermentation-metagenome-genome-assembly--contig:-NODE-3308-length-18478-cov-7.888509_pt1 | contig 18478 bp, 14 predicted proteins | sample MGYA00245777_ERZ724023 | MGnify/ENA primary metagenome ERZ724023 (study PRJEB28704, sample SAMN03018312) | fermentation metagenome | biome: anthropogenic terrestrial biome; feature: soil; material...
GTCTTAAGAAGTCCAATATATGCACTTAACTGCCTTGTAAATGTAATTTTAGGACCAGTATTTGTTTTATCGATATTTGTATTTACAAAAAACAGTGAAGAAGCACAAACTATTAATGTTTTGATTAATGAATATAGGAAAAACCCTGCTATATTTACATATGTCTTTTTTGCTTTTGTTACTTTAATAACAGCAATGGATTTTGCCCCATCTTCTACTTTTTCAAGAGAAGGCAGAAATTTCTGGGTTACTAAAGTAATACCGGTTTCATATAAAGAACAAGTTAAGGGCAGAATACTTGCATCTATTATTTTCTACTTATTATGTGCAGTTCCTATGGCTATATTTTTACAATACTACATCAAACTACCTGTTTTTTACCTTATCACTGCATTTGTTGTTATCTATACATCGATATTGGAATTTACCTATTTAAGCATATTAATAGATGCTATAAGACCAAAGTTAAAGTGGACTAATGAAGCAGAACCTGTTAAGCAAAACTTAAATACTATCGCAGCTATGCTTCTGTCATATGTTTTAATTGCAATTAATGTTATACCTGTTTTATTTATTAAGTTAATTCCCGGGTATGCATGTTTAGTTATAAGTTTAGTTATATCGATTCTGATACTTGCATTGTTAAGGTATGCACTTATGAGAATTGTATCTGAAAGATATTCACAATTATATGTATAAAAGAAGGAGTGTTTTCATGGTTAAGACTACTAACAAAGGTGTATTTTTAAGTAATGGGAAGCTTGTAATAAAAGAAAATACAAGTGTACAAGAGATTAATGAGGGAAGAAAGAATACTATTTCATATGATATTTTACAAAATCACACAAAGTAAAAATTCTTTAAGCAAGGAAGGTGAAACACTTTATTATGCTAAAACCATCATTACGGGTAAAACAGATTTTAATGAGTTATGCGATAAGGTCAATAAATTGTCGAAGATTGATAAGAGAGTCGTAAGTGAGGTATTGACTTACGCCTGGCAAGTAATGAAAATTGAGATGGCACACGGAAAAGCCATAGAAAATGTTGACAAAACATGCTGTTATATACAGATTACAAGCAAAGCCAAAAAGAACAAAGACGATGTGAGCATTAAAAAGTATTCTAAACGGGAAATCATCGTAAAACCCGGTCCGACTGTATTGGAATTCTTCGATAAATTGAAGTTTTATGAGAAGAAATCTTGATAAGGGAATATGGAATTGGCCATAAGTAACATAGAAAATAAAATATACTCAATTCGGGGCATACAGGTAATGCTTATGTGATAATCCAACTAATCTGTGGACAATAAAAATCCGCGAAAATTAGCCGTATCGGTGTCGTCCGTGTTCCATCATCTTTTAAATCCGGCATACTATTTTAACAAAAACCACGTTAGTTGCACGCATTATAAGCAAGAAAATTTATTGAATGGAATCGAAAGAATTAACGGTTATTATTGGTCTGGCCACAGCCAACCAATCCATAGAACGTACAAAAGAATATTTAGACGAACTGGCTTTCTTGGTGGATACTGCCGGAGGAAAGGTTGTTAAACTTTTTATGCAAAATTTAGATCATCCCGACAGTCGTACCTACCTCGGTTCAGGGAAAATGATGGAAGTAAAAGAATACATCACTGACAATGAGATTAAAACTGTTGTATTTGACGATGAGTTAAGCACGGCACAAATCCGTAACATCGAACGTATACTACCCGATTGCAAAGTCATTGACCGTACACGTTTGATATTGGATATATTCTCCAAACGAGCCCAAACGGCGCATGCCAAAATTCAAGTGGAATTAGCGCAATACGAATACCTTCTTCCTCGATTAACCCGTATGTGGACCCACTTGGAAAAACAACGCGGGGGAATAGGAATGCGTGGGCCCGGTGAAAAAGAAATCGAAACCGACCGACGAATTATCCGTGACCGCATCAGTTTATTGAAACAAAAACTGGCCAAAATCGATACGCAAAAATCTACCCAACGTCAAAACCGCGGCAAGTTTGTGCGCGTGGCTTTGGTGGGATATACCAATGTGGGAAAATCCACTTTAATGAATTTGTTGAGCGATGCCGAAGTGTTTGCCGAAAATAAATTATTCGCTACACTCGATACAACAGTAAGAAAGGTTGTTTTTCAGAATGTTCCCTTTTTATTGTCCGACACGGTAGGTTTTATTCGCAAATTGCCACATCATCTAATCGAATCGTTTAAATCGACTTTGGACGAAGTGCGCGAAACCCACCTCCTACTCCATATCGTCGACATCAGCCATCCCGATTTTGAAGAACAAATCAAGATAGTGGAAGAAACCTTGCACGATTTACAATCTTCAAATAAAGCCACTATTTTAGTCTTTAATAAAATAGATAATTATACGTGGAAAGAAAAAGACAAAACCGATTTAATGCCGCCAAGCAAAGAAAACATTACCTTGAATGAATTAAAAAAATCATGGATGGCAAAAACCGGTATCCCGACGGTCTTTATTTCGGCAAAGAAAAAGGAAAATATCCATGAATTACGTAGCCTCGTATTAGAAGAAGTACGAAAACTTTATGCGGAAATTTATCCCTATCAATATGTTGCCGAACCTTATGCCTATGATGAGCAGGAGGATAAAGAATAATGCATTATAATAAAGTAAATGCTTTTACGTTTCCTACATAATGTATAATCAACAAAATCTTTTCTACTATGACTAGCATTTCTCACATTTTTCCGGAGATAAAACATGGCGGCTCTCGCAATTTCTTTTTAATTGCCGGTCCTTGCGTGATTGAGAATGAAAGCATGCCTTTCGAAATAGCATCGAATATTCAAAATATATGCAATAGATTGGAAATACCCTTTATTTTCAAAGCCTCCTATCGAAAAGCCAACCGCTCGAGTCTGCATTCTTTTACCGGTATTGGTGATGAAAAAGGGTTGAAAGTACTGGAAAACATTAAAAAAGAATGCCAAATCCCTGTCTTAACCGACATACACACAGCCCAAGAAGCGAGCCTTGCAGCGGCATATGTTGATGTGTTGCAGATTCCCGCTTTTCTTTGCCGGCAAACCGATTTACTACTTGCCGCAGGTCAAACCGGTAAAGTGGTGAATGTGAAAAAAGGACAATTTGTTTCACCCGAAGCCATGCAGTTTGCGGTTGAAAAAATACGTTCAACAGGGAATAATAAGATTATGCTTACCGAACGAGGTACTACTTTCGGTTATCAGGACTTGATTGTCGATTTTTGTGGTTTGGAAAGCATGCAAAAAAATCAATGTCCGGTAATATTGGATGTTACACATTCCTTGCAACAACCCAATCAATTGTCGGGTATAACGGCAGGGAAACGTTCTCATATAGAAACTCTTGCCAAAGCAGGTGTAGCTGCGGGTTTTGACGGTATTTTCCTTGAAACCCATCCCAATCCAAACGAAGCTCTTTCCGATAAAACGACCATGTTGCCTCTCCACACATTGGAATCGCTGCTTGAAAAATTAGTGAAAATACGAAAAGCTATCTTGTAATGAAAGTATTTTTTATACTTTTGCAGCCTAACATTACTTCAAAAATTGTGATATATGAAAAAAGAAATACGTAAACAACAGAAATGTTATTTTAAACGCTGGACAAGAAAACGCTATGCCGCTTTCAATTCCTTGAAAAAAATCATAGTCATTAGTGCCATCAGTTTAAGTTGTTCTTTTATATTCAAACCATTCCATTCGTTTGCACAAGTAGAACAAGATTCGATAGAAAAAACCATTCATTTGGAAGAAGTGGGGATTACGGCCGAAGATGTAATACAAACCCAAAGCATTCAACAGGCTTTGTTGCAAACCAGCTTAACAAAAAAACAGATTGAGCATGCTCCCCTTCAATCGCTTAACGAACTATTAGACCATCTTCCCGGATTGGATATTCGCCAAAGGGGAGCATATGGAACACAAGCCGATATCAGTTTTAGAGGAGGTAATTTCGATCAAACCCTTGTTTTGTTAAACGGCATCAACATCACCGATCCGCAAACGGGTCATTACACCCTGAATATTCCGGTTTTTGCCGATATTATCCATCGCATTGAAGTATTTAAAAACACCAGTGCTTTCCTTTTCGGCACTTCGCCTTTTTCGGGAGTCATTAATTTTATTACCCAACCTGATACCGTAAATGCCTTAAACCTACACCTTAGCGGAGGCATGTATGGACTATGGGGAGGAAATGCTCATTTGCATCTTTATACGGGAAAATTCAGTCATTTACTTGCTTTGGATTATTCCCATTCTGACGGCTATCGCAAAAACACCGATTTCAATATCTTTAGCGCTTTTTATCAAACGATAGGAAAATTTAAAAAAGGACAATTGGAAATTCAGAGTGGATATAACGACAAAGCTTACGGTGCCAATAGTTTTTATTCTTTGCGATTTCCCAATCAATTTGAACACACCCGAACCCTTATCAGCAGCATACAATGGCAATCAAAAGGCAGGGTAAAATGGATACCTTCGATTTATTACCGTTTTAATTTTGATCGTTTTGAATTGGAAAGAGGTGGTAACATGAACAATTATCATCACAATCAATCGGGAGGAATAAATCTAAGAAACACATTCTCTTCTCGTTTTGGTAAAACTTCTTTCAGCGCCGACTATCGTATGGAAGATATTATAAGTTCATCCCTTGGAGAATTATTAACACAGCCTATTCGCAATCCCAGCACAGATGTCGACTATACTCACCGTAAAACTCGCCATATAAGCGGAATATCGGCTGCACATGGATATGTCGGTAAGCATGTTATTGTAAATTTTAGTCTGTTAGGGCAATATTATATGTATAATTTCTCTTTTTATGTATTACCGGCGGCAGATATGTTGTATAGGTTTCAAACACTAAAAAAGAAAAACAATCATTTAGATATGCATGTCTTTGCTTCGGCAGCCAAAAGCATGCGTATGCCTACGTTTACCGATTTATATTATCGAGCCGGTGATATTATAGGCAACAAGCACTTAAAACCCGAACAAGCCTATACCTTAGAAAGTGGTTTCGAAATGAATCTTTCCCGCCATCAAGCTCCGGCTTATTTAAACTGGAAAACAGCTGTTTTTTGCCGATGGGGCATAGACATGATTGATTATATTAAAAAAGGAGAAGACAGTGTATGGCAATCCGTAAATCATACCGCTGTATTTTTTGCCGGATGGGAATCTTCGTTTGAATTTTTACCCGAATATTATATTGGAAAAAATTTCCCGATTCAATCTATACGCTTTAATTATATGTATGTATATTCCGACAAACAAAGCAATGGCTTTATGTCGCGTTATGTGCTGGACCACTTAACACATAAACTCACTTTCACTTTATCACATAGGATGTATAAAAACTGGGGAATGCACTATGTCCTATCTTATAATGTCAGAAAAGGAGAATATATATCGTATGAAAAAGTAAAAACCGGAGAATTAAAAACCTATCCACCTTATACTTTGTTAGATATTCGCATGTATTATTCCTTTAAAAAATTATATTTCTATCTCGAAGCCGGCAATGTTTTAAATGTGAAATATTACGATTTGGGCGGATTAGACCAAGCGGGCATATGGATTAAAGGAGGTATAAAATATAAAATTACTTTTCGTAAACAAGAATCACGTCAAAAGGTATAAACCGTCGGATTCGATACGAATGAGTTGCTTTTTATATAAATCGCCTACCGCTTTTTTAAATACTTTTTTACTGACACCAAACCTACTATAGATATCATCAGCCGGCGATTTATCGTGTAAAGGTAAATATCCTTCTGCATTTTGCAGGGCTTCATAAAGAAATTCACTGAAATCCACCACTTGATTATAGCCTGTTTTATAAAGCGTAATATCTAATTTCCCGTCTTCTCTTATGTTTTTGATATATGCTTTATGTTTTTGTCCTATCTCTAAAGACTGAAAAGCCTCATTGGCAAAAATCATTCCTTGGTAGGCTTGATCGACAATGACTTTATAACCCAAATCGGTTTTTTTATATATCATTACATTCACTTTATCCTGAATGTTGAAAGGAGGAAAGGTTTTTGAAAAAAACTTTTCTATTTTCGCCGATGCCACGATGCGTTGTGTTTGTTGGTCTAAATAGATATATACCCAGGAAAAAGCTTGTTCTTTCAATCGCATTTTTTGTTCACGGAAGGGAACGAGTAAGTTTTTAGGTAAACCCCAATCGACGAAAGCACCCATTTGATTAACGGCAACGACTTGCAGATAGGCAAATTCATTGATTTGAGCATAAGGAATTTCGGTTGTGGCAATGAGTTTATCTTCCGAATCCAAATAAATAAACGCATCGATAATATCACCTGTTTTCGTATTATCAGGAACATATTTGGCTGGCATTAGAATTTCCCCTTTTTCGAAAGCATCTAAATAAATGCCGAAAGACAGGATTTTAACAACTTTAAGGGAATTAACTTTACCGATGGATATCATGGATTTAAATTTCACAGATTAGTGACCCCAGTAGGATTCAAACCTACAACCCTCTGATCCGAAGTCAGATACTCTATTCAGTTGAGCTATGGGGCCTGTATATTTCATATTTATGATAAAAAAACTTGTCGTTGATTGACAAGTTTTGTTGTGATCCCGACAGGATTCAAACCTGTAACCTTCTGATCCGTAGTCAGATGCTCTATTCAGTTAAGCTACGGGACCTTGTTGTTTCGATGTGCAAAAGTATCATTTTTTATAATATAAGTTATGATGATTTGTCATAAAAAATAAAAAACATGCTTTTACGAATTAAAAAGCATGTTTATCATAGATAGCATTCCCTAATAAAATGGATACTAATTCAATTATTTTGCATAATTAACCGCCCTTGTTTCTCTCACAACGGTAATTTTTATTTGACCCGGATAAGTCATTTCATTTTGAATTTTCTTTGAGAGGTCTAAAGAAAGTTGTGCCGTTTGGTCGTCGTTTAATTTATCGGCACCCACAATCACACGCAATTCTCTTCCGGCTTGAATGGCATAGGTTTTTACAACTCCATCATAAGCTAATGCCAGTTCTTCTAAGTCTTTCAAACGTTTAATATAGGCTTCTACGACTTCTCGTCTGGCACCGGGTCTGGCACCGGAGATAGCATCACAAATTTGCACGATGGGAGCAATAAGGTATTGCATTTCAGCTTCATCATGGTGAGCTCCTATGGCATTGATAATTTCGGGTTTTTCTTTATATTTTTCAGCTAAGGAAGCTCCTAATAATGCATGGGGAGTATCCGGTTCGTTATCGGGCACTTTTCCAATATCATGAAGCAATCCGGCACGCTTAGCCAATTTGGCATTCAATCCTAATTCAGCGGCCATAGTAGCGCATAAATTGGCTACTTCTTTGGAATGTTGTAATAAGTTTTGACCATAGGAGGAGCGATAACGCATTTTTCCTACCAATCGTATCAACTCATGATGCATCCCATGAATACCCAAATCTACGGTCGTACGTTTACCTGTTTCGATGATTTCTTGCTCGATTTGTCGCTTTGTTTTAGCAACAACTTCTTCGATACGAGCCGGATGGATACGTCCATCGGTAACCAATTTATTCAATGACAGACGCGCAATTTCTCTTCTGACGGGGTCGAAACTGGAAAGGATGATGGCATCGGGCGAATCGTCGATGATAATTTCTACTCCGGTTAAGGATTCCAAAGAGCGGATATTACGGCCTTCACGACCAATGATACGTCCTTTTACTTCCTCACTTTCAATGTTAAACACCGAAACGGTATTTTCATGGGTGTTTTCAACGGCAGTACGTTGAATTGTTTTTATCAATATCTTTTTGGCTTCTAAATTTGCATTTGATTTAGCCTCTTCTACAATATCTTTCATCATAACAGCCACATCCGATTTGGCTTCATCTTTCAAAATCTCTATAAGTTCCTTTTTGGCTTCCTCTTTCGAAAGACCGGAGATAGCTTCTAATTGCTCACATTGTTGTTTTTGCAGCTTATCGAGTTCGCTTTGTTTTTTGGCACAAATTTCCAGTTGTTGATTGATAAGCTGTTGCTGTTGTGCTACTTCGTTTTGTTTTCTTTGTAAATTTTCTTGACGTTGCGATATACTGTTTTCTTTTTGTTTTATTCGATTTTCTGCTTGAGTAATTTCTCTGTTTTTCTCATTAATTACTTTTTCATGTTCTGTTTTTAATTGTAAAAATTTTTCTTTTGCTTGTAGTATTCTTTCTTTTTTAATAAGCTCGGCCTCTTCAATTTTTTCTTTTACGATTTTTTCATTTTTCTTTGTCAATGTTCTTTTGAGAATAGCGTATGATATAATACCTCCGAGACTGATACCTAAAATTCCTGTAATGATATAATATAATGTCATAATAAGTTATAAATTATAATGTTATTTAATATATATAAAAAGTCCCGTACATAATCAGATTAAGGCTTAATTAAACTCCTGTTTTTTTAAGCTTATGAGCTCCACAGTTGTTCAAGTACCCGATTGACAAACAATCACTTTAGCAACCATGAGACACTCAATTAATTTGTAACTGTTGAGTTTAACAAACGAATTTGATTTATGTGCGGGACAAATCTATATTTTTTTATTTCAAAGATCGTTATGATTCGTTTTCCATTCCGTTCAAGACGTCCTGTAAAACATTTTGTAAATTTCTTAAGTTATGTTTTAAATCTGTGTCAATAAATTTTTGTTTTTCGCTTAAATATGTTTCTTTTATTGTAAAGTTAATTAGAGCATATCCAATTTGTGTAAATCTATCCGTTATTTGTTTTGATGCTAAGGTTTTAATATATTGTGCAATCTTTTCTTCGGCTTTACGGTAAAGTTCTTCTTGTCCTGATGTTACCGATAATTTAAAAGGTTGTTGGGCAATATATAACGTGATAGATTTTCTTTCTTCTTCCATATTATTTTATTCGTTTAATAAACAGATACATTTGTCAATTTCCCGCACTAACTCATTAATTTTTAACTTTATATCGGAATTGTTTGTTCCTTTCCCTAAGTTTTCCGATAATTTGAGTCGAACTATCTGTTCTGTTTGTTCTTTTGTTTTCACCTCTAATTTTTCTATAATTTGACGCAGTTCTTTATTTTTATTTTTTAACTCTTTATTTTGTTTTCTTAATTCCTTATGTTTTTCAATTAATTGCAAGATTTTACTTTCAACCTCTAAACTTAAAATCTTTAATTCTTGCATATTATGTGTTTAATATTCCTAAATTAAATCCTATTGCAAAAATATATATATTTTCAATATCTATTGATTATTTTTAAATTATTTTTTATAAATCACTGCCGAGAGGTAGATAATGTAATTTATTTTTTATCAAGTTATTCTTATATCCAAAGCTCAAGTATATATAGCATAGTGTATCATTGATGGTATAAATTTACCGCATAGCATTATTGGCATAAAAAACTTTTGAATATAATACTTATCGAAAAAATATTTCGTTAGAAAAGTATGAAAATTAAATTAAACCATGGTATACAAATAGTATTCGTTTGTTTTCTTTTCGTAGTAGGATTAAATGGTTTTGGTCAAAAAGTAGGATTAGTATTAAGCGGAGGGGGAGCAAAAGGAATGGCACATATTGGTGTTATTCGTGCTTTAGAAGAGAACGGCATTCCTATTGACTATATAGCAGGAACATCCATTGGTGCTATTGTCGGAGGGTTGTATGCGGCCGGCTATTCGCCGGACGAAATGGAAGCTATTTTTTCCGATCCTTCCTTTGAAAATCTAATCACGGGAAAAATTGAAGACAAGTATACCTATTTTTTCAAAAAGCAAGAACTTAATTCTGCTTGGGTTCAATTTAAATTCGATTTAGATTCTTCCATTTTTACCCCTTCCTTATCATTAAATATCGTTACGCCCTTTCAAATGGATTTTGCTTTTATGGAAGTTTTTGGAAAGGCTGATTATGTGTGTGGAAATAATTTTGACAGTCTTTTTGTTCCTTTTCGTTGCATAGCAACCGATGTTACCAATGGGGAACAAGTGGTTTTAAAAAACGGTTCTTTAAAAGATGCCATTCGTGCTTCTATGACTTTCCCTATCTATTTTAATCCCATTCGGATTGATAATAATTTAATGTATGACGGAGGTATTTTAAATAATTTTCCCATGGATATAATGTGCGATGTCTTTCAGGCAGATTATATTATTGGTGTAATCGTATCGAAGCCGCCTAAAGAACCTACCGAAGATAATTTGATTGCTACCCTGATGAATTTGATTATTGAAAAAGATAAACATAATTATACCTGTAGCAATGGAATTATTCTCAAACCCGATATTCCTGAATTAAGTCTTATCGATTTTAAGAAAGCGCTTGATTTAATTCAAATCGGACATAAAATTATCATTGATAGTCTTGATATAATAAAAACCCATGTACATCGCTACGTTTCTCCTTTAGAAGTAAGCACAAAAAGAGAATTGTTTAACCGCAAATCAAAGGAGATATTTATCGGTAATATAAAGGTGGAAGGATTAAACCGCTCACAATCCATATTTATTGAAAACACTATTTTAGACAAAAATGAAATTATAACATTAGAAGAATTGAAATTACGCTATTTCAAAATCATAGCAGAAGATAAATTAAAATATATCTATCCTTATTTGGCATATGATACTATTGAAAATTATTATGAAATCATCTTCCATGCCATTCCTTCCAAACCCTTTCACGCAAATTTTGGAGGCTATATATCAGCCAATGCTTATACAACTTTATTTTTGCAATTACAATATAAATATTTGGGACTACAATCGATAGAAGCCGGATTAGATGCTTATTTCGGCCGTTTTTATAATTCCTTGGTTCTTTCCACTCGTTTGGATTATTTCCGAAAACCTACTTTTTATCAATTGGTTAAAATCGGATATAACCGATGGAATTATTTTAACACCTATCGTTCCTTTATTGGGAGTGAAACTCCTTCCTATTTAATACATGAAGAAACATTCTTTGATTATTCCCTTACCTTTCCGGTTGCTAATAAAGCCAAACTTTCGGGAGGATTTGCCGTTTTACATGTTAACGACCGTTATTATCAAAGCAATGTATATTTAAAAGAAGATATTTACGATAAAAATCAATTTAGCGGCATTTCTCCTTTTATCATTTTTGAATACAACACATCGGATTACCGTTTTTTTTCTACCGAAGGCTTGCATCTCAAAATCCGCTTTGATTATTTTGATGGGTACGAAATAAACATTCCCGGTAGTACATCCATCATCAATGAACGTACAGCCGACAATTGTTCATGGTTTAACCTAAATGCGTATTTTCATAAAGCATTTCCATTTAGCAAATGGTACAGCTTAGGCTTATCGGGTCATTTTGCCTGGTCGAATCTTCCATTGTTTGCCAGTTATAATGCAAGCAAATTACGGTCTAATTATTTTGCCCCTACGCACGAAAGCAACATAAGCTATTTGCCTTGCTTTCGCGATCCATCGTTTGCAGCATTGGGGTTAAGCAATACCTTTAAATTGTATAAAAATCTACAATTTCGTTTGGATGGATATTATTTTCAATCCATTGAATCGATTATAAAAAATCCTGATTATACCGCTTCTTATAAAAGATATTTCCGTAGATATGCTTTTTTAGCGTATGCTTCCTTTGCCTATACTACCAAATTCGGCCCTATTGCTTTAAATGTATCTTGGTATTCACATAACGATCCCAATTTTATTTTTAATTTTAGTTTTGGTTATTTGTTATTTAATAATAAATATTTTTAATTTTATGTTGCGTTTGATTTCCTATTTCACGCTTAGTGTATGTTTTCTGACTTGTTTTGTTACGTCCCTTACGTTTAATACGCTTGATGTTCAAATACTGCAAAGAGTTGAAGTTAAATCAACTAATTGGGCTGATTCGGTTTTACACACATTAAGCTTAGAAGAAAAAATTGCTCAATTGATGATAATACGGGCATGTTCGAATAACAACAATCCCACCTATGTTACTGATTTATTAGATACAATCAAAAAATATCAAATCGGAGGCATTTGTTTTTTTCAGGGAGGAATTGCAAGACAAGCTATTATCACTAATCAACTGCAAAAAGCAAGTAGAATTCCCCTTCTGATTTCCATAGATGCCGAATGGGGATTGGCCATGCGTTTGGATAGTGTAGCTTTATTTCCACGTCAAATGGCATTGGGTGCGACCTATGATACCCCTGCCATTTATGCCATGGGAGCTGAAATTGCACGCCAATGTAAACGATTAGGGATACATGCCAATTATGCTTCCTGTATAGATGTGAATAGCAATGCGAATAATCCTGTAATCAATAGCCGTTCTTTTGGTGAGAATCCTCAATTAGTAGCCGATTGTGGAATCGCTTACATGAAAGGCTTACAAGATAACGGCATCTTACCTTTTGCAAAACATTTCCCGGGTCATGGTGATACCGAATCCGACTCACACCATAACCTACCAAGCATTAAACACGACCGAACACGTCTTGACACCGTAGAACTTTTGCCGTTTAAACAAACGATTGAAGCCGGTATTGAAGGAATTATGATCGGACATTTAAATGTACCGGCTTTAGATTCCGATTCTAATTCGATTTCTTCTTCTTCTAAACGAATTGTAACAGACCTTTTGAAAAATCAAATGCAATTTAAGGGATTAATTATTACCGATGGCCTTGAAATGAAAGGAATCGCGGATTATTTAGCTCCGGGTGATTTAGAACTACATACTTTACTTGCCGGTAATGATTTATTATTACTTCCTTCCTATCCTCACATTGTTATTGAAAAAGTAAAAGAAGCTATTGGACAAGGTATTTTATCTGAAAAAGATTTGGATGAAAAATGTCTTAAAGTGTTAAAAATGAAAGAAAAATATGTACTTCCAAATAATGGTGAAATTCAAATAGAAAATATATATGAAGACATAAATTCCCCGCAAGCTGAAGCTATCTATTCTCATTTAACTCAATCATCCATCACTTTACTTAAAAATGAAAATAATATAATTCCTTTCCCTATTAAACCTTCCACTCCCTTATTACATTTTCGGATAGACAATGGAAATAGCAATACATTAGAATCTTTTCTATCCGATTATATTTCCATCGAAACGATTCGTATGTCAGATACTGATTTTAATCGGAATCCCTATATAAATTTAAATTTAGTAGATAGCGGGGTCTATATTCTTGTAAGTTTACACCATTTATCCCAATATCCATCTAATAATTATGGTCTTACAACACAAAACCTTGTGTTTTTAGACTCCTTAAGTAAAAAAGCAAATGTTATTTTCGTATTGATGGGCAATCCCTATGTGTTGAATTACATTCCATTTAATGACAGATTTTCGGCAATAATGGTAGCTTATCATCCGGTGGCACCGGCAGAAAAAGCGGTTGCACAAGCCATGTGTCATATGATACCCATACAAGGAAAACTACCTGTATCTTTATTGGATTTTTCGTATGGAGAGGGTATACAAACAAAGGATGCAATTTTATCCTTAGGCTCTTTACCACGTATCGATTCCATAGCCTTAAACGGAATCAAAGAAAAAGCATATCCCGGTTGTCGGATTCTTGTGGCTCATAAGGGAAATATTATTTATAACAAAACTTTTGGAAAACACACCTATGAGGGAAATATAAATGTAAAAGAACATGATTTGTATGATTTGGCTTCAATCACTAAAATTGCAGCAACTACATTGGCAATAATGAAATTATACGATGACGACGAAATTAAATTACACGATAAACTTTCAAAACACCTCCCCTATTTAAAAGGAACTAATAAAGAAAATATTACTATTGCCGAAGTAATGACACATACGTCCGGATTAAAATCATGGATTCCTATTTATCAACAAACCATTAATGATACCGGATGGAATTCTGCTATTTATAAAAATTCTCATTCAAATATATATAGTATAAAAGTATGTGATAATATGTATATGAATACATCATATATCGATAGTATTAAACATTACATCATACATTCTCCCATGAAAGCGAATAAAACATATGAATACAGTGATTTAGGTTTTTATTTATTAGCGGATTTAATCTATCATATAAGTGGACAAGGCTTGGATGAATATGTAAAAACACATTTTTATTCTCCGATGGAATTAACTCATATTTTATTTAATCCTTTACAATCCTTTTTTTTACATCAAATTCCACCCACTGAAAATGACACATTTTTTCGCAAACAATTAATTCAAGGCTATGTACATGATCAATTAGCGGCTATGTCGGGTGGCGTATCGGGACATGCCGGTTTATTTGCATCGGCACATGATTTATATATTATTTTACAGATGCTATTAAATGACGGGAAATACAAGGATAAAAGATATTTGCAAGCCAGCACAATAAAATATTTTACGTCATATCATTATCACTCCTGCCGCCGAGGATTGGGATTTGATAAACCTCTTCGAGGAAAAGGTGGGGGACCATGTAGTACCTATGCCTCTTCCTTAAGTTTTGGACATAGTGGATTTACAGGAACCTATTGTTGGGTTGATCCTAAATATGATTTAGTGTATATTTTCCTTTCCAATAGAGTATATCCTGATACAGAAAATAAACGTATTATCACATTCAATATACGAACTACTATTCAAGATGAAATATATAAAGAATTAAATAAACATGAAAATTAAAATTATACTGCTTGGAAAAACCGACGCTACTTATTTGAAAGAAGGATGTAATTTCTATCTGCGAAAGATAAACCATTATTGTCCGATTGAATATATTGAAATTCCTGATTTAAAACGCATAAAAACATGTTCAATCCATGAACAAAAAAATAAAGAGGGGAATTTAATTCTACAAAAAATACAGGCTTCGGATACGATCATATTACTGGATGAGAAAGGAAAGTCGTTTACTTCTTTGGAATTTTCAAAATACATAGAAAATTTTCTTATATCATCTATCAAACAATTGGTTTTTATCATAGGAGGAGCCTATGGATTTTCTGATGAATTATATGCTCGTGCAAATGCTTTATTGTCATTATCGAATATGACATTCTCTCATCAAATGATACGTTTACTGTTTTTAGAACAATTATATAGGGCTTTTTCAATCATACATCACGAACCTTACCATCATGCATAATGTGTAATTTTTTTTCTAAAATTCGAAAAAGTATTTGATTTATGTATATTTTTGCACCCATAATAAGTAATAATATAAAATATAAAGGAATATGAAAAAAATTAATATTTTTCTTATATGTAGTTTTATACTCACATTATCATATGCCCAGGATTATAAATTAAATGGGAATTTTGAATGGGCAACCTTTCTCGTACAACAATGGAAAGTGGTTGATGTAGTACCCACCTTTCAAGGGGGAAATGCCATCAATAAATCTTGGGCTATAGGAATGTTAGGTAGTCCACTCTATGACAACACTCCGGTTCCTGCTTTTTCAAAACCCCCAGACGGAGATGTTAACAATAAAAAAGTGGGTGTTTTTTACAATGGTGGAACCAGTCAAACCGATTCTTGGTTAATTTCTCCCAGAGTCGACAGTATTGAAGAAGGGGACTATTTATGCTTTTGGTTTGATAACTCTTTAGGTGGAGTAAATTACAATTTTGATGTGTTGATTTCTACAACAGATGATCAAACTACATCATTTAAAGACACCATCCTATCGTTTAAATCAGCAGACGTAACTCCCATTTCATGGAGATTCTACACTTTTTCCTTGGCTAAGTATATTGAAAAAAACATACACGTCGCTTTTAGAGTATATTATACCGGAAATTTTGACGGTGGAATCCAAATTGACAATGTTACCGTGGGTATATCATCCATGCCTAATTTAGAATTAGTTCGTATCTTATCTCCTGAAATTCCTCTTCAAAATGTAACTGATTCTGTTGAAATTACTGCCGTTATTAAAAACTTAGGAGCTAAAGTTAGTTCTTTTGATATGTTTTATAAAAAAGCTTCTGCTCATAGTTATGATTATACTGGCCATCAAAAATTCAACAGAGAAATGGACCCCCTTGATACCGTTCATGTTACTTTCTCTAAAAAGGAATTTTTCAAATTAGGAACCCGCGATACATTGAATTTATTTGTGGTATATCCAAATGATGTAGATCATACCAACGATACTATCAATTCAATTGTGGATAATGTTATTCCCGGCGATATCCCCTATACCAATGGATTTGAAATTCCTGACGATATTGCAGGAATTAAAATTTACAATCCCATGAGGGACGAATCTACCTGGACAGACGATTTAAATTCAGCAGCCTATGCTCGTAAAGGAAACGGTTGCATCAGGTATGCAGGAAATCCTAACACCGATGCCGACGATTGGTTATTTACAAAATTACTGCATTTTACACAAGCTAAAACCTACGAAATCTCATTCTGGTATGGTACTACCGATGAATTTCAACCACAAAAATTACACGTCAAATGGACTACTGAACAAAAATTTCAATCTCAATATGAATTGTGGTATTTATTTAGAGATGATAATATTACCAATAAAATTCCTCAAAATAATCTAGAAACCAGAGGCTATCTAGAAGCAGTTGCCCGTTTTGACGTGGAAACCCCGGGTTATTACTATATTGCTTTTCATTGTCTAAGTCCTAAAACAACCCATAACATTGCTCAACTTTATATCGACGATTTATCCATAAGAGTAGCTGTCGATGTGGAAGAACCCCAAAATATAGATGTTATGGTTTTCCCTAATCCTGCCAATGCAGATATTCAAATTCAAGCTAATTATACAATCAATAAAGTAGATGTATACAATTTATTGGGCCAAAAAGTATTATCCCAACATTATAATACTAAGTATGCTACTTTACAGGTGAGTGATTTAACCGAAGGATTATATATCGTTAAAGTAAACACAGATAATGGTGAAATCGTTTCAAAAGTTACGGTAAGCCATTAATTGTTTTCCTAAATGCCTAAAAAGAGAATGTTCTATTCGAATATTCTCTTTTTTTGTATTTACATTGCTATAGGGTTTCAGCCGTATCCAAACTCTCTACTAAATTATCTTTGTCATAAATAATTCTAAACGATTTTTCAGGCATCATAAAATCATCATTCATAGAATTCGATTTCTTTAATATAAGAATGGCTAAATACATATCCGTAATACCTTGAGGAATTTTTGTGCCCGAAATAAGCACTGCCGCTTTGTATTTAATGCCCGAAAAATGATTTTCTTTGATTGTATAATACGCCGTAAAATGATTTTCCTTCCCCATTATATACGTATAATCACAACTATCTATGCGCATTAAGGAATTATCTCCTACAAAAGTAATGGTTTGATAATTATTAATCTTTTTTTGATTGTAAAATTTAAAGGTATAATCATCAAATGTATATTCCAAATCCGGTTGATTCGAACAATATAAAAGTTCACAGGGTGAAATGATGTAATTTCCTTCTATCTTTGGAGGAGTATTTCCTTCATAAATGGGCATATGTTGAGAAATCTCATCCAGCATTTTCTCCGGAATAAGTTGATTGATTTCTTTGAAATTATCTTTTTTACAAGCCGTAAAAATAATCATCAATCCTAATCCCCAAACAGCATTTCCTTTTTTAAAAGACATATATATTTCTTTAAAATTGTGTTTGCAAAAATAACTAAAATTAAGTTGAATTTTCAAAGAATTAAAAAGTCGGTATTAGAAACACGAAGTTTACAAACGCAAACAATCACATTTCTGTCGTTGGTGTAGGATTAAGTCAGAGGGAAAGGCCTCCGGTCGAAAAAAAAGTCACGAGACACGAGATAACGCATTGAAAAACTGAAAACTGATAGCTTTTCGACACCCGAATGCAGCAGATCACACCGGAATATATGTTAGAAACATACAAAAATTCCAATATTTGATGATTTTTACTAAAGAGCAAAACCCGAATTCTTCGTTTTCGATCAAATCAATTTTGGTTTTTCAGGCATATTTTGCTACTTTCACAGATAGGGTATTATTGTCGGACAATAAATACGCAACATAATTCAATTTCCCTTCAGGTGTATATAAATCAAGATTTTGCAAAAATACTCATTTTATAATTACATCGACTTTCCAAAAAAAAATACTAATCCCTTAGTGTGTATTGTATTTTACACTCTTATTTATTTTCAAGGATAAAAGGTGTTTTGTATCTGTAGCAGATAATATTAATGGAAATTTTCATGGAAATTTTGGTTTACCTCCTGGTTTACTTTTCAAGGGATATTCGGCTAATATGGGTAGAGGGCATAAAAAAAGTCAGGACACATCATCCTGACTTCATGAAATTTATGTGGTCCCTCTTGGGCTCGAACCAAGGACCCTCTGATTATGAGTCAGATGCTCTAACCAGCTGAGCTAAGGGACCTGCTTT
>ENA-UOOK01003309-UOOK01003309.1-fermentation-metagenome-genome-assembly--contig:-NODE-3309-length-18477-cov-30.772012_pt1 | contig 18477 bp, 16 predicted proteins | sample MGYA00245777_ERZ724023 | MGnify/ENA primary metagenome ERZ724023 (study PRJEB28704, sample SAMN03018312) | fermentation metagenome | biome: anthropogenic terrestrial biome; feature: soil...
ATCGAAGCCAAAGGATGGATCACAAGTGAAGGCAATACATCGCGGAAAATGACTTTCGAAGCCTGGAAGGTTATCGCTCCCCGACCTGATATCAGCGATTCAGCTGCAGAAGTTCTGGATGAGCCAGTGTTGGTTTGCCGGGCAAGCGGCACATGCGTAGTTCCAAAAAACAAACAACGCCTTGGATAAGTTCAGGACCATTAAGACGAAAAGGAGAGAGTAATGAGTAATAAAGTGATCATCACTGCAGCGATCAGCGGTGCTGAGGTAACCCAGGAAATGAACCCTGCTGTCCCCTATACGCTCGAACAATATGTGCGAGAAGCCAAATTAGCTTGTGATGCCGGCGCAGCGATCATCCATTTGCATGCCCGGTTTGATGATGGCACCCCCACCCAGGACCGCGAACGCTTTCATGTCTTGATCAATGCCATCCAGAAAGCCTGCCCTGATGCAATTATCCAGCCTTCCACTGGCGGAGCCACTGGTATGACCGCAGAAGAACGCTTGCAGCCAACCGAGCTTAATCCTGAGATGGCTAGCCTGGACTGCGGCACGATGAATTTTGGCGGTGATGAGATTTTCGTCAATACTGAAAATATGATTATCGAGTTTGTAGCTCGCATGAACGAGCGCGGCATCAAACCTGAGCTGGAATGCTTCGATAAAAGTCATATCGACATGGCACTGCGCCTGGTGCGCAAAGGTCACATCAAGCCACCTCTGCACTTCAACTTTGTCCTTGGTGTCAATGGCGGCGCTGCTGGAACCCCTCGCGACCTGCTTTTCCTCAAAGAATCTCTCCCGTCAGATGCCACTTTTACCGTCACAGGCGTTGGGCGCTGCCAACTGGATATGAACGTGTTGGGCATGCTGCTAGGCGGTCATGTCCGGGTTGGTTTTGAAGATAACCTGAAATACGACCGGGAACGGATGGGCGTTTCCAATGCAGAGTTTGTGGAACGTATTGTACGAATCGCCAAAGAACTTAACCTCGAAATCGCTACGCCAGCTGAAGCCCGCCAAATTTTGGGCATGCCAGGGCGTAATTAACCAATTATCACTGGAGGATTTGAATTTATGACTATGGGCAATAAGTACGGCGCGCACCGCGTGATTGAACCGAAAGGTTTACTTCCCCAGGCCGCTCAGAAGATTGATAACACAATGAAAATCTATGACAACGAGATTTTGATCGATGTTTCAGCACTCAACATTGACTCTGCCAGTTTCAGGCAGCTCTGGAATGCTTCGGAACAAAATGAAAACCGCCTACGCGAGATGATACTCGGCATTGTAGCCGAACGCGGCAAGATGCAAAACCCAGTCACTGGTTCCGGCGGCATGCTGATGGGCACCGTCGCAGAAATTGGTCCGACACTGCAACATCGTAAAGATATCAAAGTAGGTGACCGCATCGCCTCCCTGGTTTCGCTTTCACTCACTCCTCTGCACATCGATGAGATCATGGCTGTGCACCCTGAAATTGACCGGGTGGATATTAAAGGGCAGGCAATCCTGTTTGAGAGCGGTATCTATGCAAAACTCCCGGATGACATGCCTCAAGCCCTGGCTTTGGCTGCCCTGGACGTTGCCGGTGCGCCAGCTCAGACAGCCAACATTGTCAGACCCGGAGATTCTGTGCTTATTCTGGGTGCCGGTGGTAAGAGCGGGATGCTCTGCGGGTATGAAGCCATGAAACGCGTCGGTCCATGCGGTAATGTGGTTGGGATGAGCCGTAATAACAAATACGAAAGAATCCTGCTGGACAACAAGTTTGTGCATAAATATTTCGTAGCCGATGCTGCCAACCCGGTAGAAGTGTTGGAAAAAGCACTGGATTGCAATGACGGCAAAGAATATGACATCGCCATTAATGTCGTCAACATCCAGGGCACCGAAATGTCCACGATCCTGCCTGTTCGTGATGGCGGCCTGGTTTATTTCTTCAGTATGGCAACCAGTTTCACACGTGCTGCGCTGGGTGCTGAAGGCGTCGGTAAAGATGTGACCATGATCATAGGCAACGGCTTTACCAAGAATCACGCTGAGGTCACACTCCAGGAATTGCGCGAATCAGCAGCATTGCGCCAGATTTTTGAAAAGAACTATGTCTAAATTTTCGAACGTGTCTATTGTTTATCTAATAGTCTCTGCCTACTATAGGAGCTTGTTATGAAAGCTGAAGAAAAATATATCAATAAAGATGGTCAAGACAGGAGAAGAGAACTTTTTCGAGATGTGCCAGATGAAAAGTGGAATGACTGGCGCTGGCAGGTTTCTCACCGAATTACTGACATTGAAACATTGAAAAAGTACCTGCCGCTTACCGCAGAAGAGGAAGAGGGCTCCAGAAAAGCACTCGAGAGCTTCCGGATGGCAATTACACCCTACTACCTGACTTTAATTGACCCGGAAAACCCCAACGACCCAGTAAGAAAACAGGCTGTACCGACCGGCAATGAAGCCTACCGCAGCCCGGAAGACCTCCTGGATCCGCTCGAAGAAGATGGTGACTCTCCGGTACCAGGACTCACTCACCGCTACCCGGATCGTGTACTATTTCTGATCACAGATCAATGTGCTATGTATTGCCGGCACTGTACACGCAGGCGGCTGGCCGGGCAAAAAGACGCATCACGAACACGATCACAAATTGACGCCTGCATTGATTACATCCGCAACACGCCAGCTGTACGCGACGTTTTACTCTCTGGCGGTGATGCCTTGCTGATGAGTGATGATCGTCTTGAATACATCCTCTCAGAGCTGCGAAAAATCGAACATGTCGAGATCATCCGTATCGGCACGCGTACGCCGGTTGTCTGCCCTCAACGTATCACGCCCGAATTATGCGATATGCTTAGGAAATATCATCCCGTTTGGGTGAACACCCACTTCAATCACTTCAACGAATTCACTCCCGAATCAATGCAAGCTTGTACCAGGCTGGCTGATGCTGGTGTGCCATTGGGCAACCAGTCAGTCTTGCTGCGGGGTGTGAACGATTGTGTACACGTCATGCGAAAAGTGGTCAACGGCTTAGTTTATATGCGCGTCCGTCCTTATTACATTTATCAATGCGACCTTTCCCTGGGACTTTCACATTTTCGTACGCCAATATCCAAAGGGCTGGAAATTATTGAAGGTTTACGCGGTCACACTTCGGGCTTCTGCGTGCCGACTTATGTTGTCGACGCTCCAGGCGGTGGCGGAAAGATCCCTGTCATGCCCGAGTACCTGATCTCACAAAGCCCAGACCGCGTTGTTTTGCGCAATTTTGAAGGTGTGATCACAACCTATAAAGAGCCTCATGATTATAAGAACGAATGTACTTGTGTAGGCTGCCAGGAGGAACAAGAAAAACTGATTGGTGTTGCCGGATTGCTGGCTGGTCAACGCATAACACTCGAGCCAGAAGGCTTGCCACGGAATCGCAGAAAACACAAGGAGTAATTACGAAAACTTCAGGAGTGGTGACCAAAGAGGTAAGCAAAGTTTTACTTGACCTCACCGGGCTGGAAGAATTGCAATCTTTGGCCTTAATTGGCTTGTCAAAAAATGCTGGCAAAACCACCTGCCTGAACCACCTTATCAATGCCTGGCAAGCATCCGGTCAAAAGCGTCCGCTTGCACTCACTTCTATCGGTAGAGATGGCGAAAAAGAAGATATCGTTAGTGGACGAGCAAAACCACGGATCTACATTCCTGCTGGAACTTTGATCGCCAGTGCAGAGGGTGCTTTGCTGCGCAGTGACGCCCTGCTCGAGATCCTGGAACTGACCAACCTACGTACTGCTTTTGGTGAAGTGATTATTTGCCGTGCCTTAAGTGATGGATATGTTGAGTTGGCAGGCCCCAGCGCTTCAGAAGAAATGGAAGTAATTTCTGCTCTTTTACGGAAACATGAGCCCAACAGCCTTTTTATCATTGATGGCGCACTCTCCCGTCGTTCACAAGCTGGGTCAGACGTGATCGAAGAAGTGATCCTGGCAGTCAGCGCTGCAACCTCATCAGTACCGGAAATTTTGGCGGAGAAAACGGCTTTTGCCCTGGATCTGCTGCAAACCCCGCCAATCAGTGGTCCAGACCGGCGTAAGTTAATTGCTGCGACCAATCAAAGCCCATCAGCCCGAGCCATTCTTTTCAGACACCCAAAGGACCAGTTTGAAGTTATTGCACTCGAACTGCCGAGCCTGGTCGGGTCTGGACAGGACATCTCGAAAGAATTGCAGAAACGCGTTTCTTTGCTATATCTGCGCGGCGCAGTCACAGACCTGGTAATCAATGATTTGCATAAAGATCCTCATTTCTCCAATTTGAAACTGGTGGTGGAGGATGGAACTCGCGTTTTCATTAAACCTGAGACCATGCGCAAATTACAAACACGAAAGATAGAGCTTCTTGTGCTTAATCCTCTGGATGTTCGCCTTGTTTGCCTGAACCCTTCACGTCCTAATGGACAACTTCTCGATCCAAAGCCCTTGCTGGCTGCATTACGCCAGAAGATCACCAATATTCCTGTGGTCGATTTGGGACCAAACAACATGTGAGCTCACCATGCATACTTCAGTCATGATCACATCAGAATTACTCCATCAGGTAGGTCTACCTGCCGTCCTTGAGGCTTGTCATTGCCGTACCCCTCAGGGAAGCAGGCTGAAAAATACTCTCCGTTTTTATGATAACTCCGCGAAAGAAGAATTAACACAAGAATTAGCAGCGATAGATCGACTCGCAGAATTAATTAAACAGAAGCATCCACAATTAGTAGAAGCCTTAACCCAATTGTCAAGGCTACGCGAATTACGGGGTACATTCGGACGTTTAGCAAAGGGCGGCCTGTTGGATGATACCGAATTCTTCGAGCTAAAAGGCGCCCTGACAATCTTTAGCCGGCTTGGAAAACTTACAGCGGTACTGGAGACTGCTTCAGTGACATTTGAAGACACTTCTGGAGCTGAAAGCTACCTGAATCCGACCGGAAAACCCAGTCCTGCTTTCCATATCTACAATGAATACTCCCCGGTTTTGGCTGAGATCAGAGGTCGCAAGAAAGACCTCGAAAAACAGATCAGTCAAAGTAAAGGCACAAAACGCAGGAACCTGTTAGTCAAACGCTCATTGGTGGTTGCTGAGGAAGACCAGGAAGAAGAGCGGATCCGCTGGGAACTCGGAGCAAAGTTAACCGAATGGCTGCCCCTAATGCAACATAACGTCGAAGCTTGTGGTTTGCTGGATTTTCGCCTGGCAAAAGCCGACCTGGCGGTTCGATGGGACGGATGTATGCCAAAACTGTTGGGGTCTGATTCGCCAACAACGCTTGTTAACCTGCGTCATCCTTTGATTGCAGATTATCTCCACAAGCAAGGGCTGGAGTTCACACCCGTTTCAATCGAACTGAGGAATGGCACTACAGTGTTAAGTGGTGCCAATATGGGCGGAAAGAGCGTGGCTCTCAAGACCGTTTTTTTAGCCTTGCTTATGACCCAGCTAGGTTACTTCCCTACTTGTGAATCTCTTGAGACACCACTTTATGATTTTTTGGCTTTTGAATCCGTACAGGATGGCGATGTGTATCGCGGACTTTCGTCTTTTGGGCTCGAAGCTATCAAAATTCGGGATCATCACCGCCGCAGCAAGACCCAACGCGGACTGATCATTATGGATGAACCCTGTAAGGGAACCAACCCGGTAGAAGCAACTGCGATCGTGAACGCTCTTTGTAAGAGTTACTCAACCTCCGAGAGTGTATTTCTGATCGCTACACATTACATGGTATCTTCACAAGCAGGAATTCGCTACTACCAGGTTGTCGGAATCCGCCCGGGTGCATTGGCTCAATTACCGGCTTATTTACACGAGAAACAAAGCGCCAGTGAAGAAAGCATCGAAGCAGAACCAGCATCGGGCTTAGCCTCGCTAACCAAACCCGAATTGCGGGAAGATCTGACCCGTGTTCGTCGGATTCAAAATTTAATGGATTATCGCCTGGAAGAAATTGACGGCACAAGCCCCATTCCTTCCGGTGCGATCAAGATTGCTGAGTTGCTGGGAGTGGATGAAGAACTGCTCCGTGAAATGAAAGCAGCCTGGCAGGAGGAATAATGGCAACACTTAGATTAGATTGGGAGAAAGTCGATCAGGCACGGCAAGCGGCAAAGCTGATTGCAGAGGATACCAATGCATATACCCAACAATTCACCACTACAACCGTAGAACGCTCCATTTGCCGCTTATTCGGGATAGATGGTGTGGATGCCATGGGTGTTCCCCTCCCGAATGTGGTTGTAGAACAGCTTATGTCCCACCAATTGCTTGGTCATGGGGTTACCTATTGGCTCGGGCAGGCGGCAATTTCGCTGGGCAAAGAACCCCAGGAACTGGCAGAAGCAATTGCCAAAGGTGAACTTGATCTGACCCAAACTGAACCGGTTGATTCGTTTGAAATCCAGCTTTGGGCAGAAAAGAACGCCCAGGAAGCGGTTTCAAAAATTCACGTCAAGCGAATAATCCGCGAAGAAAGAATGCGAGCTTCTCGCGATCATGGTGGTCCTCTCCTTTATGTGATCGTAGCAACTGGCAACATTTATGAGGATATTGTCCAGGCCAAGGCGGCTGCCACACAAGGTGCGGATATCATCGCAGTCATCCGTACCACTGGTCAAAGCCTGCTCGATTATGTTCCTTATGGGGCAACCACCGAGGGTTTTGGTGGTACCATGGCGACCCAGGAAAACTTCCGGCTTATGCGGGAAGCGCTTGACGAAGTTGGTGAAGAACTGGGGCGATACATTCGTTTGTGTAACTACTGTTCTGGTTTGTGTATGCCCGAAATTGCGGTGATGGGCGCTTTTGAACGATTGGATGTCATGCTTAATGATGCCCTCTACGGCATCCTCTTCCGGGATATCAACATGCAGCGAACGCTGATCGATCAATCTTTTTCGCGATTGATCAATGCGGCCGCCGGGATCATCATTAATACGGGTGAAGATAATTACCTCACGACTTCAGATGCCTATGAAGAAGCTCACACCGTGTTAGCCTCACAATTTATCAATGAACAGTTTGCTATCCTGGCAGGTTTACCTGAAGAACAGATGGGGCTTGGACATGCATTTGAGATGAACCCGGAACTGAAGAATGCCTTTCTTTACGAACTCGCCCAGGCACAGATGGCTCGTCAGATCTTCCCGAATGCACCCCTCAAATATATGCCTCCGACAAAATTTAAGACAGGTAATATCTTCAAAGGTTATATCCAGGATGCCTTATTTAATATCGTAACTATGACCACTCATCAACGCATCCACCTTCTTGGGATGCTGACGGAAGCGATTCACACTCCGTTCATGTCGGACCGCGCCCTCGCCATCGATAATGCCCGGTACATTGCCACCAGTTTTGCGGATTTTGGTAACGATATCGAGTTTCGCCAGGGGGGTATTATGGAACAACGTGCCAATGAAGTGCTCGATTTGGCCCTCGACTTGCTACAGAGTATTCATAAAGATGGTTTATTCCGCACTCTCGAAGAAGGGCGCTTTGCCGGGGTGAAACGACCTTTTGAAGGCGGTAAGGGTTTGGCGGGTGTGGTAACCAAGGAAGATGACTATTTCAATCCCTTCATCCCCCTGCTCATGGAGGAGTCCCGCGTTGGATCGGAACGTTATCACCTGAACAAAATGCAATCAGATCAAGGAGAGAAATATGAGTAAAGGCATGTACTCTGTTAGAAAAGGTGACCTTGACACCAATCTGGACCTCACCCACCTCAAACCCTATGGGGATACCATGAACGATGGCAAAGTCCAGCTCTCTTTCACTCTACCTGTTCCGGATAGTGAAGTGGCGGTTGAAGCAGCCCGCCAGTTGGCAATGAAAATGGGCTTGGTTGAACCAATTGTCACCCATCATTCCCCGCTTGATAAGAGTTTTAGTTTCTTTGTTGTTTATGGAGGTATAAAACACTTTATTGACTACACGCAATTACACGTAGATTCAGTAGATATCGATGTAATGACGTTAGAAGAGACGGATCTCTTCATTCAGCAGAACTTTGGACGAAAAATCAAGGTGATTGGGGCCAGTACTGGCACAGATGCGCACACCGTCGGTATTGATGCGATCCTGAATATGAAAGGTTATGCTGGGCATTATGGACTGGAACGTTACAAGATGATGGAAGTACTCAACCTGGGCAGCCAGGTATCAAATGAAGATTTCATCCGCAAAGCGGTCGATTTCGACGCCGATGTTATGCTGGTGTCCCAGACGGTTACACAAAAAAATATCCACATTCAAAACCTGACGGAGTTGGTCGAACTCCTTGAAGCAGAACATCTGCGAAAACAATTTTTACTCATTATCGGTGGTCCGCGCATCAACCATGAGCTTGCCAAGGAATTGGGTTGTGATGCGGGCTTTGGTCCAGGCAAATATGCCGATGATGTTGCCAGTTTTATTTGCGAGGAAATGGCTGCCAGAAAAAGGCAGAACTAAAAATTAAAAAAGCAAAGGCAGGAGCGATGGAGAAAATAATCAGTTTGGAAGAGGCAGTAAACCTTGTACGCGATGGCGATACGATCATGGTCGGTGGCTTTCTGGCGGTCGGTACTCCAGAGCGCCTGATCGACGCTTTGATCGCTAAAGGTGTCAAAAATCTTACCCTCATCTGTAACGACACCGGCTTTTTGGATCGCGGTGTTGGCAAGATGGTGGTGGCTAAGTTGTTTTCGAAAATCTATGCATCACATGTCGGTACGAACAAGGAAACCGGTCGCCAGATGCTCGAAGGTGAAACTGAGGTGATCTTGGTGCCCCAGGGAACGCTGATCGAGCAGATCAGATCTGGTGGATTTGGACTGGGCGGCGTATTGACCAAGACTGGTCTGGGCACCTTGGTCGAAGAAGGCAAGCAAAAGGTGGAGGTTGACGGTGAAAAATACCTCCTCGAAAAACCGATGCGGGCTAATGTTGCTCTGCTTTTCGCAGAAAAAGCCGACATTTCAGGCAACCTCACCTTCCATGGCGCCACACGAAACTTTAACACCTACATGGGTGCAGCCGCAGATATCTCGATTGTAGAAGCTGGCGAGGTCGTACAAGTTGGCGAAATATGCCCTGATGATGTGGTTGTTCCCGGAGTTTTTGTAGATTACATTGTTGATGGAGGTGCGCTATGATGGACAAACAGCAAATGCAAGAATTTATAGCCAAACGAGTTGCCATGGAACTGCAGGACGGCGACCTGGTCAACCTGGGCATTGGGATGCCGACTTTGGTGGCTAACTATGTCCCTGAAGGTAGGACAGTTTATTTCCAGTCCGAGAATGGTTTTATTGGACTCGGGCCTGCCCCAGAGGATGATGAAACAGACCCCTGCATCACAAACGCCGGTGCCATGCCTGCAACAATCTTACCAGGCGGTAGTTTTTTTGATAGCGCCATGTCCTTCGGCATCATCCGGGGAGGTCACGTGAATACTACTGTGCTGGGGGCTCTTCAGGTTGCTGAAAATGGTGACATTGCCAACTACATGGTTCCGGGTAAGATGGTGCCTGGAATGGGTGGCGCGATGGACTTGCTTGTTGGTGCGAAAAAAGTGATTGTCGCCATGGAACACACCACAAAAGGCACTCCCAAACTGTTGAAAGAGTGTACCCTTCCTCTCACAGCAGTTAACGCAGTCGATTTGATTGTTACTGAGATGGGCGTGATTGAAGTGACAGCAAGAGGTTTTGTTCTTATTGAACAAAATCCTGAGTATACGTTGGAGCAAATTCGGGAAGCCACCGGTGCCGATCTGATCTTCAGCATGAAACTGAAACCAATGGTAGTAGCTTGATCTATTCTTAGCTTATGTTGGGGAGACTTCCCCTGATCTCCCTTGTAGTTTGTTCGGGATCCGCTCGTACAGATGAGGTTTGTCTCCTCTTCAGATCGGGAGACCATGGAAGGTCTCCCGATCTGAAGAAATGGGCGGATGCGTTTCCTGTCTTTTCCGACAAAAGCTAGTACTTATAAAAGCCTTCTCCGGTCTTGCGTCCCAACTTACCGCCACGTACCATCTTACGCAACAAAGGGTGCGGGCGATATTTGCCGTCGCCTGTCTCGCTATATAAAACTTCCATGATCGCCAGGCATACATCCAACCCGATCAGGTCGCCCAATTCAAGCGGGCCCATCGGGTGGTTGGCGCCCAGTTTCATGGCTGTATCAATGCCTTCCACGGTTGCTATCCCTTCTGCAAAGATGCTAACGCCTTCGTTGATCATAGGAATCAGGATGCGGTTAACTACAAAGCCGGCTGATTCTTTGACTTCTACAGGTGTCTTGCCGAGCTCACGGGCAATTTCCGATACGCTCTCTACCACTTCAGGGGGCGTAGAAAGTCCCGGGATCACTTCAACCAGATTCATAACCGGAGCAGGATTGAAAAAGTGCATACCGACCACCGGACGGCTCAGCCCTTGTGCAATTTCAGTGATCGATAATGAGGAGGTGTTGCTGGCAAAGATGCCTTCTGGTTTAACGATCGTATCGAGTGCTTGGAAAGTGTCCTTTTTCACCTGCATCTGTTCCAAAACGGCTTCTATGACTAAATCGCAATCGCCGCACTCGAACAGAGTCCCTGCAACGATGCGGGCATTGATCTGGTCAGCTTCTTCTTTAGTCAATTTTCCACGTTCGACCCGTTTTTGCAGCCCGCTGGCAATACGCCCCAGCCCTTTCTGGGCTAATTCCAGGCTGAGGTCAGTGAGGATCACCTCATACCCCTCGGTCTGTGCGAACGCTTGCGCGATTCCGCTGCCCATGGTTCCTGCTCCAATCACAGCTACTTTCATATACTCTCCTTTTAAAATCAGCCTGATTATTGTCAGGCTGATTACTTCGTCTATTGGTTCTTGAACATTTTCTCTTTACGTTTCTCAAAAAAAGCGGACATGCCTTCTTTTTGATCTTCAGTGGCAAAACAGGCACTAAATAAATCAACTTCCAAATTTATTGCATCCTCGATCCGTAAATCGAGACCTTCATTAACTGCTTTTTTGATGTTACGGATTGCTATTGGGGCGTTGGAGGCTATCTTATTCGCCATTTTCAAAGCTTCTGCCATCAAGTTTTCAGATGGGTAAACTGCGCTGACAAGACCGATCTCCCTGGCTTCTTCAGCCTTGATGTTTCGACAAGTGTAGAGCAATTCTTTGGCTTTTGAGATTGAGCCGATAACCCTGACGAGTCTTTGGGTTCCACCAAATCCGGGTGTAATGCCCAACCCTGCTTCAGGTTGGCCAAATATTGCCTTTTCACTGCAGATGCGAATATCACAACAGAGCGCCAGTTCGTTCCCTCCACCTAAGGCATAGCCGTTGATCGCAGCAATCACCGGGACTGGAAAGGTCTCAAATCTACGGAAGAGCGCATTACCGGTTTTCCCAAATTCTTTGGCTTCTGCTACGGACATATTCGCCATTTCAGCCACATCAGCGCCGGCAACAAAGGCTTTTTCGCCTGCTCCTGTGATCACCAGGCAGCGAACAATGCCAAGATCTACTTGCTCCAGAGCCTGCTCTAGTTCTCTCAAAACCGAACTGTTCAAGGCATTAAGTGCCTCCGGCCGGTTGACGGTGATAACACCTACCTGACCCGTGAGTTCATATTCAACAAATGTCATCGATTTACACCTCGGGTTTTGCGACTGCAGTCGCACAGCCCATACCACCGCCTATACAAAGCGTTGCCAGACCCAACCTGGTATCTGGTCTACGCTTCATTTCATGGATCAGCGAAACCAAGATCCGGCAGCCCGAGGCACCAATTGGATGCCCCAAAGCAACTGCGCCGCCATTGACGTTCACTTTTTCAGGGTCAAGCCCCAGGTCGCGTACTACTGCCACGGACTGAGCTGCAAAGGCTTCGTTTGCCTCAACGAGATCAAAATCAGCAACATCGATGCCTAATTTCTGAACTAATTTACGGGTGGCTGCCACCGGGCCGACCCCCATGATCGAAGGGTCAACACCTTCCAGGGCACTGCCAAGCCAGATCGCTTCTGCCATTACACCCAGTTCGCGTGCTTTCTCATCACTCATCACAACCACAGCAGCTGCGCCATCATTAATGGTAGAAGAATTACCTGCAGTTACAACGCCGTCAGCCTTGAAAGCGGGTTTCAGTTTTGCCAGACCTTCGGCAGTCGTGCCAGCGCGGATTCCTTCATCTTCTGCAAAGTTGATCACATCTCGCTTTACTCGTACCGGCACAAGCACGATTTCATCTACAAACTTGCCATCGGCTTGTGCTTTGGCAGCTTTAGCCTGGGACTTAGCGGAGAACTCATCCAGTTCCTCCCTTGTGATACCCCATTTTTCTGCTACATTTTCTGCGGTGATGCCCATGTGGAGCTGGCTGAATGCATCGGTCAGACCGTCATTCACCATCGTATCTACCAATACGCCATTGCCAAGGCGGTAACCAGCACGCGCCTGAGGAAGCGCATAAGCTGCAGCAGACATGTTCTCCATACCGCCAGCAACCACTACATCAGCCTCCCCAAGCAAGACCATTCTGGCTGCCATGTTGACCGCTTCGAGTCCGGAGCCGCAAACTACGTTGATAGTCACTGCCGATGATTCGACAGGGATGCCTGCACTCACAGCAGCCTGACGGGCAACATTTTGCCCCTGGGCGGCTTGCAGAATACAGCCCATATAAACAAGGTCGACATCAGATGGCTGGATCCCTGCTCTCTTGATGGCTTCACGGATGACGATCTCACCCAATTTTGCTGCTGGAACTGTGGAAAGCATGCCGCTCATCTTCCCAAGCGCTGTACGACACGAACCTGCAATGACGACTTTTCTATCCATAATGATTCCCTTTCATAACGAGTCTGAGTGAAGGATTAGGCAGAAACAGGTTGAATAGGTGAGCTGTTCATCGCCGCTCAGACCCGATTATTTGTCTACGCCTATTATCCCATAGATTCCGTCATTTGACCGGTTGGCTTTGGTGCCCTTTTCAGAATCTGTCATGTGTTAAGTTTTTTAGATAAATCAAGTATTTCCCATGTCTCCTCTCAATAATTGTGCATGGCGTGTTCGATACGATGATTGTACAAATAATTGGTAAAATTACGTTAGGGTTCTGGTTTCATTAAAGCAGCTGCTCTTTAACGTTATTTTCTCATCGGTGGTTTTGGAACTGAAATCAATATTTCCTTCCTCATTAAAACCTTAGGAGATAATAGTCTTAGCTAAATACTCTTTTACAAGGGAGAAGGTAATGAAAAATAGGATGAAAAAAATGGTTAAGTACATGGTCGTGCTCTGGGTGTTAGGCATTGTGTTTTCTGTAACTAACCACGCAAATTCGAACGTTGAAAACGATTCATGCAAACCTGAAACTGCAACAAGTGAATTGTTCATTGAAATCTCGAATAGCAACATATATGGTTTCAAAACCTATCAAGAAGAAATATCTGGTTTTTCGTTTTCATATCCTGAGACAATGACCTTACTTGAAAGATATCGTCAGGAATTCCCATATCCTGAACCTGACCGTATCTTGAAGCGAATATCATTAGTGGAAGGACAGATGTTTTTGGACATTGATGTTTGGTTGAAAAAGGAGAGAGAGTTCATTGATTGGGTCGGTGTTCAGGATCAGATATTTAACTACACTCAAACAAACGTATACGATAGTTTATCAATCGTAACCAATAAACAGAAATATGCTATAAGCATTCAACAAGACTCTTACCCAAGAATGGTTTTATCAATGGAACTAGGTGATTATTTTGTTCAATTTACGCAGAAGTTTACAAAAGATGCTAATGATTTCCAAAAATTTGTCAAGATTGTATCCACCATTCAGTTAGGTGATAAGTTTTCTTTGAGTGAATACTTCGGTGAAAAGTTTATTGCAGAAATTAATAGTTATTCCGTTGCTAACCAAAAAGCAATTGAGTTAGGTAAAGTAATTATCTCTGCAGATACCTGTTGCGGACAAAGTAGTCCTGGAAATCCATTCCCGTGCTGTGATATAAGCAGTTCAAAGGGCAATTGCACCTGGTATGTATATCGGCAGTATGGTTATGTGCCATTTTATGGAGATGCAATGACGTGGGCCGCCCAAGTAGTAAACCACGTTGGATGGTACCATTCACCAAGTCCTGCAGTTCCAAACACGACTAGAAGCATAGGAGAGCACCGAAATCCACCGTACGGTCATGTAGCGTACATTTCCAGCGGCAGTTCTTCGGGAGTTAATGGCTCTGAACAGAATTGGTGTGAAACCGGTTGTCCAGTTTACTTTTATGGGAGACCGGTCAACAGATTTTATGGTTTTATTTACCATATTAAAGACTTAATTCCTTAGGTAGGGAGCATATTCTACGTTGAATAACGAGAGGAGAGAATCATGAAAAAGGCCAGGTTCGTATTGTTTGTTGCCGTTCTTTTGATAATTGCAGGTTGCCAAAGCCCAACGCAGATTGCAGACACAGCTATTCCCACCCAGCCCTTCCAGAGTGAGCTTGCCGATACAACGCAACCGCCAACACCCGAACCAAGTGACACCCCTACACCCCTTCCAACTGAAGCCCCAACACCAACACCCACCGAAACCCCTACGCAAGAGCCAATAGATATTGATATTTTTGCGACTGTCACTGCTGCCGCAATTGATTATGAGCAGCGCATGTCCACGATGCTGCCTCCTTTTTCTGCTTGCGAGCCTGCACCTCGAGCTTTGGGCTGGCGGGAGTATCGGCTTGAAGAAATTGGGCTGACAATGCAGCTGCCTGAAGATTGGTCAGATGAGGGTTACAGAACATACAAACCGAACCAGTCCAGGATGTTCAAAGTCAGTGATTACGGAACCTCAAACAGCAGCCATCGTTATGCTGTCGAAGGAATCACAATTCACTTCTGGAATGAAAAGGAACTCGACCTTATCCCATTCATCAGAGAATTACGTGCTTGGGCAGCAGATAAAGAAGGTATCGCTGCTACCATCTTCTCTCCATTACCCCATATTAACTCAATGGTAAACGGGCATCCCGCATCTATTGCTTTTATACCCGTATATGATTTTGGCGAAAATGCCGGAAATGTTTATTGGTCTCGGTTTGTAACTGTAACCAAGATGGGAGATTATGTGATCCTCCTAGAGTATGAACCTCGAAACGGTTACGACCCAACTGAAACAATTACTACCATTCTATCGAGTTTATCGATCGATGGAATAGAGGGCGGCGAAACTCAAATCAGCAAAGCAGTCCGCTGTCAGATGGTTATTAACTCTTGCCTGAATGTGTGCCACTTTACCAAAGACGAAATACTGGACGATAATATTTTTAGGCCTTAGAAAGAAAATTTCTATAAATCAAATTTCGTCCCCTTGCCCCTTTTACGGTGATTGGACCGTGCTAAAATTGATCTGACACCATTTGTCTGGCTTACTTTATATAGAGACTGAAGGCGATTCTCGGGGATAACCCCCATCTACAAAGGTTTGCTTCTTTCTTGACATTAGAACAGGTGTTCTATATAATTAGAGCATGATGGAACTCTATCGCTCTGATTCATTGACAGCTTTTGAAATTCCCCTGCCGCCCAAGCGTTTTCTCGCCATCGGCACCCACGCCCTATCGGACCGCATGCTGCAGCTTATTTCCGCCCTGGCACTGAGGCAGACGGTCACCGTGCTCGATTGCGGCAATCGTTCCAACATGTACGCGGTCGCCAAACTGATCCGCCCCTACACGTCGGACCCGGTCAGCGTGATGAATAACATCCGCCTTTCGCGCGCTTTCACCTGTTACCAGGTTTTGGCGATGATCCAGGCAACTGCCAAAAATCCTCCCGGCGGACCCCTGGTACTGCTGGACTTACTGGCAACTTTCCTGGACGAAGATGTGGAACTCAAAGACAGCCAGCGCCTGCTCGCGCACAGCCTGAACCTGCTCGAGGAGATGAGCCATTTCGCGCCGGTGGTAATCAGCACCCGCCCGCTGCCCGCTATCGCTGAAAACCGCAACGTTTTACTTGAACAACTCAAAGCCAGCGTCGACATCTGCTGGGAAGAGCCGCTCCCCCTCCCCACCAGTCAGGAGATGCAGCTGGCACTCTTTTAAGTGAGGTAGTCATGGGAAGAACTATTGCATCCATCACCCAAACCTGGCAGGAAGAAGAAGCCGCACTCAACCGCTTCAAACGCGCCCTGCGCAAAGATGACCAGGTGCTGTTGGACGAGTTGCTGGTTCTGTCGCGTTTGCATTTGGCTGAAGCTTCTTACGCTTCCAATCTCTACCCACTGGATATGTATTTGATCGCCATTCTGTTGGAGGTTTACAAGCAGCTTAAAACCATTCAACACGAATTCTATAACCCCGAGCAGCACAAAGACCAGGCACGTCTGGAGGAAGAAGAGGTTTTCCTCAAGCTGATCACCAATTACCTGGAAACTTCGGGCGAACAGCCACAGGAAGACACTACCGAAGCGCAGGAAGAGGATCTGCCTGTAGTCGAGATTGAGGATGAGCGTTCGTATGCTGATTTTGAAGAGGCGCCATGAGCCAGACCCACACCTTCACCGGCTGGCTGCTGGACCTTTACCTGAACCAGGAAGAAGGCTTGAGCCTGTGGTTCATCTCGGCTGATGACGACAGCCGGGTCTGCTTCAGGCAGCGTTTCCCGGTCAGTTTTTACGTCGCTGGTCCAAACGAGACCCTGCGCGCGCTCTGGAAGCGGATTTCAGGTCATCCGGACGTGCTTTCGCTCAGCCGGCAGCGCAAACAGGATGTCTTTGAAGACCAGCTGGTGGACGTGATGCAAATTGAGATGGAGTCGCCTGCCAGCCAGGTGAAGCTTTTTCACGATATTGAACAGATCTACCCCGATCTGACCTATTATGACGCCGATCTCACCATCAACACGCGCTACATGGCGCGCTATGCAGTCTTTCCACTGGCTTTGTGTCAGTTGGAGGTGGACGGAAATGATGTAATCCAGTCTATCCAGGCTCTGAACGACCGTTGGGAACTGTTTCCCGAATTGCCGCCCTTGCGTGTACTGCAGGTCACCCCGGATGCCGACCCCACCCGCAGCAGCGTGCAGTCTCTGCTGGTACATTCTGACCGCTTTGAACTGCGTCTGGCACTCGACCCGCAGGGTAGTTACCTGCAAACATTTGATCAACTTTTGTCTGACTACAATCCGGATATCCTGGCAACCGACTGGGGTGACAGCTGGCTGATCCCGTTTTTGCTAAAAGACTCAGAGGCGAAGGGCATCCCACTGCAACTCAACCGTGATACCAGCCGACCAGTGCGCTGGCAAAAGGAGACTTCCTATTTCTCCTATGGGCATATCATCTACCGCCCTGAGGAGGCACACCTGTTTGGGCGCTGCCACATCGATCGGAAATCTGCCATGATGTGGTCAGACTACAGTCTACCAGGTACGCTCGAAATGGCTCGCGTGACCACCATGCCGATCGAAAAAGCCGCCCGCGTCTCTCCGGGTCAGGGTATCTCCGCCATGCAGGTCATTACAGGTCTGGAAAAAGACGTGCTGGTGCCATACCAAAAGCGCCAGTTCGAAGAATTCAAAACAGGACTGCAATTGATCCAATCGGATCGGGGCGGCATGGTTTACCAGCCGCTCACCGGACTGCACACTGACGTGGCGCAGATCGATTTTGTCTCCATGTACCCGGCTGTCATCATTTTGGGCAATATCTCGCCTGAAGTACCCCTGCCCGATGGACTCACCCCGGCGCATCATGATTTGGGGGTAGTGCCATTGACACTCAAACCACTCTATGAAAAGCGGGTCGCCATCAAGCAAAAGCTTCGGACCTACCCTGAAAACCATCCCATGGTCGCCACCCTGAAAGAACGCGCTCAGGCGCTCAAATGGCTGCTGGTGGTCTGTTTTGGCTTTCTGGGCTACAAAAATGCCCGTTATGGGCGCATCGAAGCACACGAAGCTGTCACCAGAGGCGGGCGCGAAGTGCTCCTGCGCGCCAAGGACGTAGCAGAAGAGGAAGGTTATGAAGTGCTGCATATGTATGTGGACGCGCTGTGGGTCAAGAAAAAGGACTGTAACAAACCGGAACACTTCACTGAGCTGATCAAAAAAATCAACCACCGCACCGGTCTGACCATCAACCTCGATGGCGTTTACCGCTGGGTGGCGTTTTTGCCCTCCAAGGTCGACCCGCGCATTCCGGTCGCCAACCGTTATTTTGGTGTGTTTCAGAGCGGTGAGATCAAGGTGCGCGGGCTGGAGGCGCGCCGGCGTGACACGCCGCTGTGGATTGCATCAGTACAGAAAGAGATGATCCGTCTTTTGGGTCAGGCACGCACTAAAAATGAACTGGAGGACTGCATCCAGGAAGCCTTTAACCATTACCAGCAAGCGCTGCAAACGCTGAAAGCTGGGATGGTGCTGCCGGAGCAACTGG
>ENA-UOOK01003310-UOOK01003310.1-fermentation-metagenome-genome-assembly--contig:-NODE-3310-length-18476-cov-4.243581_pt1 | contig 18476 bp, 14 predicted proteins | sample MGYA00245777_ERZ724023 | MGnify/ENA primary metagenome ERZ724023 (study PRJEB28704, sample SAMN03018312) | fermentation metagenome | biome: anthropogenic terrestrial biome; feature: soil; material...
GGTGATGGTATCGTGAATAACGCCGATATTGTACCTATTGGAGCCACTACAAGACCCAATCTTATTTACGGCTTGGGACTCTCCGCTTCCTGGAAGGGGTTTGACTTTAACCTCCATTTTCAAGGTGCAGGGAAATCCAATTTCTTTATCAACGGATTCACTGTTTATCCTTTCATCAATGGTGAATGGGGAAATATTCTGGAAGAGATGGCAGACTCCAATCGTTGGATCCTGGGGGTCAATGAAGATCCACAAGCCGAATACCCACGATTAAGTTACGGAGGGAATGCAAACAATTACCGCCCTTCCACCTATTGGCTTAGAGATGGTTCGTATCTCCGGCTGAAAACGCTGGAGATGGGGTATACCTTGCCCAAGTCACTGACCCAAAAGCTCTATCTGGATAAGGTGCGTCTGCATGTAATCGGCCAGATCCTGTTGACATTCTCTAAATTTAAATTGTGGGATCCGGAAATGGGAAGCTCCAACGGGATGAAATATCCGCTGGGAAAAACAGTCACATTTGGACTGACCGTAAATCTTTAATTATTAATCTGAATAAGAAACACATAATGGTGTGAAATAAGCAGGATCATTATTGACAAATACAAATGATTTAGCGAGTAATGTACATCATAAAGAAGAAAATAAAATAATCGTATGAAAAGAAAATATTTTCTATTAACTGTTATTGTGGGCTTGGGCACGTTCTTCCAATCCTGTTCCGATTATCTGGATGTTGAACGTTATTTCAGTGACAGACAGAATCTGGAACGAATATTTAATAGCCGTGATTACACTGAAGAGTGGCTGGCCAACGCTTATTACCAGCTTCTTTCCTTCAATCTGGAGGTTGGACATGTGCGGTTTACGCTGACAAACTACTCGGATGACATGATCTTTACGGAGGGTGGGGCCGGAATCTCATTCTCAAACTATAAATTTGGCCAATATGGGCCACAATACGGGGGTAATGTTGGTGATCTTATTTCTAGACCCTGGGATCAGTCCTATGAAGGTATTCGCCAGGCTTCCATTTTCATTCAAAATGTGCATCCGGGGGATGAGATTACCGAAGAGAGATACAAGGATCTCAAGGGACAGGCCTACTTTATCCGTGGTTACCTCTATTGGCTTCTGTTGAGAAAATATGGTCCTGTACCTATCTTGCCTGATGAAGGACTCGACTATGAGGCGTCATACACCGATCTGGCTTATCCGAGGAACAGTTACGACGAATGTGTGGAGTACATCTCCGAACAGATGCTGCTGGCTGCCGACCATCTTGTAAGTGACCGCAGTAGCCGCGATGCCTCACGCCCTACAAAAGGTGCAGCATTGGCTGTTCGTGCAAAAGCCTATCTTTACGGAGCAAGCCCGTTAATGAATGGAAATACGGAGATGTCCTCCTTTGTTGATGACAAGGGTCGGAATCTTATCTCTCAGGAATATGATGAAGAGAAATGGGCTAAAGCCGCCGCCGCCGCTTTGGATGTGATGCGGTTGGGAAAATATGAAATATATGTCGCTCCAAAACGTAAAAACGGGGGGTTATGGGGTGCCTATCCCAAAACCATTGAGCCTCCCTATCATCCTGTATACTCTGAGAAGTCATGGAAGGAAGGCGGATGGAATGATATTGATCCGTTGGATTCTTACCGGGCACTCTTTAATGGTGACCTGTATGTCTCGGAAAATCCGGAGCTGATCTTTTCGCGTGGTGATAATCAACTGAACGATGAGTATGGTATTCAATCGATGTCGCGTCACCAGATGCCGGTGAGTAGAGGTGGCGGATGGAACTGTCACGGTATCACAGGTAAGCAGTGTGATGCCTATGCCATGAATGATGGTTCAACTTTTGACCGCTCCTCCAGCCCGAAAGGCTTTACACAGAGGGATGGTGAATACCCCTATTTGAGAAAAGATGTATGGCTTGAATATGCCAACAGGGAGCCCCGTTTCTACGCTTCGGTTGCCTTCAGCGGCGCTCATTGGTCATGTACAAGCGCAAAAGATCCAAATAACCGTGATTTTCAGACTTTCTACTATTACGGTGAAGATGATGGTCGGAAAATTGTGAGCACCGACGACCGCTGGATTCCTACCGGTATTGGAATGATGAAATTTGTGAACCCGAAAGAGAGCTATAAAGATGGCACCGTTTATCCTAAGGTAGACCCTGTTATCCGTTATGCTGACATCTTGTTGATGTATGCCGAAGCACTGAATGAATTGACTACCACCTATCAGATCGCTTCATGGGACGGCAGTGAAACTTATTCGATATCTCGTGATGTTGCCGCAATGAAGGCTGCCGTGCTTCCTGTGCGACTGCGGGCAGGATTACCCAATTTTGATGAAATTGGTATGGGTGATCTCTATACCAACCCGGATGAGTTAAGAACAGTTCTTAAACGTGAGCGTCAGATTGAGTTCCTTGGAGAGAACCAGCGCTATTTTGACCTTCGTCGTTGGAAAGATGCTCCTGAAGAAGAGAGCCAGATGATCTATGGTTGTAACACTACCGTACCGAAAGAGTCTCGTGAATTTTTCTACGAACAAGTGGTTGTTCCCAGCGTACAAACTTCATGGTCTATGAAAAAATATTTTTGGCCGATTGCTTACAATGAGTTGAAAAGGAATGCCCGTTTGACTCAGGCTCCCGGATGGCCCTCTTTTGATTAATGAGTCATGTAAATTCATAAGATATATTTGAAAATTACAAATTCTAATTATATGAAAAAGATATATTTATATTTGACGATTCTGTTTGCTCTTCTTGTTACGCTCTCCGGGTGTAATAATGAGTGGGAGGATGAGTTGTATACCAGAATGGTATCATTAAAAGCCCCGATTAACAGGGAAGATGTCTCTGTTATTTATCTCAGATACAAACCGGATAATGAGAAGGTAACGTTTAAGCTTCCCGTTGTTGTTAGCGGATCGCAGACCAATGACCGCGATTATAAAGTACGCATTGGTGTTGATAACGATACGTTGAACTACCTGAATTTTGACCGGTATGCCGAACGGAGTGATTTGTATTACAGACAGTTGTCGGAGGAGTTCTATGAATTGCCTTCACAAACCTGTCATATCCCAGCAGGGAGTGATGTGGCTCATTTTAATATCGACTTTAATTTCTCCGGATTGGACCTTGTAGAGAAGTGGGTTTTGCCTCTCACGATTATGCCCGATCCCTCCTATACATTGAATACCTATAAGGGCAGACAAAAAGCGTTGCTCTGGGTAATGCCGTTTAATGACTATTCAGGCGTTTACAATGCCGGTAGTATGTATGTTTACTTCGGCGAAAACACCACTAAGTATATGACCGCAAGTACACGTGAGACACGGGTTGTGGATGAGAATACTATCTTCTTTTATGCCGGAATAACCGAAGAGCTGGCTGAAAACCGGGGTGACTTTAAAATTAAATGTGAATTTCTGGAGCCTGATGAGGTGACTGAGATTGAAGGCTCAACCAGAGAAGATGGTACACCTCTCCTTCTAAAAAAGGGCAAATTGCTGTTAAGTGCAGAGAACCCGGATCTGGAATTCGAAGTCATAGGAGCGCCTGCTTACGAGATTAAAGAGGAGTTAGATATCGACAGACCCCATATTATTAAACGCTTTTTTACCTTGACCCTGGAGTACAAGTACAAAGACAGCGCTTCCAGTGAAAACATGGTGTTCCCATACAGATGTAAAGGAACCATGCTCATGCAGCGTAATGTGAGTACATTGATACCGGATGAGGACCAGGCAATATTCTGGTGACAATTGTGTCATGATGGTAAGAATTTGTGCACACAAGTAATTCACAGGTATATAGATTTGTTGGAGGCTGTCTCAAAATAGAGACAGTCTCTTTTTTTTATACCATTTAAAAAGAAAGCAAGTTCTCATTACTATCAACGAAAACTTGCCTAATTACTTAAAAAATAGTAAACGATCCGGTACGGTTTGTTCACCGCATCGAGGTTTTTGCCACGATTGTGAAGTTCCTGGATGCAGAAGGTTTCGTTAGCCTGGAAAGGACCTATGCAAAGGGAAGGCCGTGACAGAAGTGGAGATGAAATCGGTTCTTTCTGAAAAAGTGAAATAGAAAAAAGGCCATCTCATGTTATATTATGAGACAGCCTCCTCCCCAATTATGTGTTACAAACTTTCTCCGAAGTCCTCTTTGAACTTGGCGATCAGTTTCTGAGGCCAGTCACTTACCGGTTCCAGTCCCCCCATAAAGAAGCGGAGCACTGGAGGTTCATATACAAAGCGGAGTCCGCCAATCAGTTCCCTGTTTTCGTACAACCAGGTCATCCTGTCTTCCACATATTTAATTTGCGACAGGGTGAATACGCGGCGGGGTACAGCGAGCCGTACCAGTTCCATGTCGGCGTAGGTTTCATTTCCATACTCATCGCGTTGGTTGGATATGGAGCCACGCTCCATGCCGCGGATACCGGAAATCAGGTAAAGCGCTGCTGCGAGTGCTCCTGCAGGATATTCATTTTGTGGGATATGAGCACACACTTGCATAGCATCGACGTGTGCCCCCAACACTCCGGCCGGTTTCACCATGGGCACACCATGTGCATCGAGTGAATTTACCAGGTAAGCGATGAAGTTGGGACTCTGGCTGATCATGGTCTCGTCAAGTGTTTCATACAACCCTACTGCCATGGCTTCGATTTCGCGTACCGAGATGCCGCCATAGGTCAGGAAACCTTCAAACAACGGTACCAGCGCTTCAAGTTCCCGGTAAATGTCGATGTTGTTGGTACAGATACCTCCCCCACGTGAAGAACTTAGCTTGCGTGCAGAAAAGTAGACAATATCGGCCAGGCCGGTCATGGTTTGAATCACTTCGCCCATGGTGCTGTCCTTGAATTCTTCTTCTCGTTGAATAACCAGGTATGCATTTTCTCCCAGTAAACTGGCATCGAGCACGAGCCGGATGTTGTACTTGTCGGCAATGGCTCTCACATCGCGCAGGTTCTGTACAGAAAAGGGTTGTCCTCCAATAAGATTGGTAGAGGCTTCCATGCGAATGAACGGAATGTTCTTGGCTCCGTGAATCTTGATAATTTCCTCCAGTTTTTCAAGGTTCATATTCCCTTTGAAAGGGTGGGAGGAGTTGATTACGTAAGCTTCATCGTAGAGTAATTCCGCAATCTTTCCGCCATACTGGGTGATGTGAGCCATGGCGGTGGTGAAATGGTAGTTCATCGGTACCAGATTGCCTTTGCGTACGTAAGCGTTCGATAAAATGTTTTCCGCAGCACGTCCTTGATGCACGGGCAGGTAATACTTCTTGCCCAGTACATCTTCCACTGCTTTCTGCAAACGGAAAAAACTCTGCGACCCTGCATAGGCATCATCTGCCTGCATCATGGCTGCCATCTGGTTGTCGCTCATGGCATTGGTGCCACTGTCTGTGAGCATATCCAGAAAAACATCTTTTGTGCTCAGCCGGAAGGTGTTGTATCCGCCTTCCTGCAATGCTTCCAGTCTTCTCTCGATGGGTACCAGGTGTAGTTTTTGCACAACCCTTACTTTGTGCAGTTCTAACGGAATATTTTCTCCGTTATAAAATTTAATTTCCTTCATACGATATGTAAAACTAATAGTGTGTGTTGTTTCGTATTGTTCAAAATTCTCCAATATCCTGTTGAAAATTGATATTAATTGAGCGGTTTATCCGATAAATAATCATTTAAAACTGCAAATGTAAAACAAAAATACCAAATGAAAAAAACTCTGCCTCTCAATTTTTTATCCTTCATCAATTTCTAAACTGCTCTTATGTAGTCACGTCCTCAACCCCGAATAAAGATCCCGATTATCCCTGGTGAGCAATTTGGTCGCAAATGCACCATTCTTAGTCTCAATTGCGAATTATTTCGCTCTACCCAAATCCGTTTGACGAAAAATCCCTATATTTGCCCGAATTAATCACATTCAAACATCATTGACTAACTTTTAATAGGAACAAATCATGGATAAACCCTATGTAGTAGGTATTGACGTGGGCGGCACTAATACTGTTGTCGGCATTGTTGATAAAAGAGGACAAATTTTGACGAACGGCAGCATTAAAACTGCCAAGCATGCACAAGTGGAAGATTATCTCGATGAGCTTACCGCACTTATTAACAATCTCATTGCGGAAGTAACCACAAAAGATCAGATAAAGGGTGTCGGTGCAGGTACACCCAACGGCAATTACTTCACCGGAAGCATTGAGTTCGCGCCCAATCTTCCTTGGAAAGGAGTGATTCCCTTTGCCCAGATGCTGGAAGATCGAGTAGGCATCCCGGTGGCACTCACCAACGATGCCAACGCCGCAGCCATTGGAGAAATGACCTATGGTGCAGCTCGAGGCATGAAAGATTTTATCGTCATTACCTTGGGTACCGGAGTAGGAAGCGGCATTGTTGTGAACGGGCAGGTGGTTTATGGCCACGATGGTTTTGCCGGTGAGCTGGGGCACGTGATCGTGCGCCGTAACAACGGCCGTATGTGTGGATGTGGCAGAACGGGATGTCTCGAAGCTTATTCATCTGCCACGGGAGTGGCACGTACCGCACGGGAGTATCTTGAAATGAGACCTGAAACACAAACGCGGCTGCGCAACATTCCCATCGAAGACATTACCTCGAAAGATGTGTTCGATGCAGCGATGAATGGAGATGAAATGGCAAAAGAGATCTTCAAGTTCACCGGAGAAATGTTGGGTGAAGCCTTTGCCGATTTTGTGGCGTTTTCCAGCCCGGAAGCAATCATCCTCTTTGGCGGATTGGCCAAGGCCGGTGACCTCATCATGGATCCCATCAAGGAGACAATGGAGAAGAATCTGCTAAATATTTTCAAAAACAAGGTAAAACTGATGTTCTCCGAACTTAAAGAGAGCGACGCTGCCGTATTGGGTGCCAGCGCACTCGGTTGGGAAGTAAAATAACAGAACGCACTTTGTTGCAGTCAGAGACCTGTTTATAGAGGCGGGGATATCGTTGTCGGTATTCTCGCCTCTCTTTTTTGTTTTTGCCATAACTTCATTTCAGCTAGTCTTATTTTCTCAAAATTTCACAAAACTAATGGCGTAAATCTCGCATTTGACCGATAGATTTCATACCTTTGTAATCCTTTAAAAATAACATGTCAAAAAGGCAGGAGATGTCACAAAAAATTCAAACAGCCCTCATTTCGGTGTATCACAAAGAGGGATTAGAAGAGATACTACAGGAACTAAACAGCCTAAGAATCAAATTTATTTCCACGGGCGGAACAAAGGAATTTATCCAGTCATTGGGTTACGAGTGCGAAGCCGTGGAGGAAGTGAGTGGTTATCCTTCCATCTTAGGGGGGCGGGTGAAAACACTTCATCCCAAGATTTTCGGAGGAATCCTTTACCGCAGGGATAACGAATCGGATAAAAAGCAGATAAAATCATATGATATCCCTTCCATCGACCTGGTGATTGTCGATTTGTATCCATTCGAGGAGACCGTAGCTGCGGGGGGGAGCGAGGAAGAGATCATAGAAAAGATTGATATAGGCGGTATCTCTCTTATCCGTGGAGCCGCAAAAAACCACAAGGATGTACTTATTGTTGCTTCCAAAGAGCAGTATAAACCGTTGCTCAACCTTCTAAGAGAAAAGCAGGGTGTGACCACTTTGGATGATCGCCGCTGGTTTGCGAAGGAAGCTTTTAAGGTGTCATCGGGTTATGATTCTGCCATATTTAATTATTTCGACCGTGGGGAGTTTTCAGCATTCCGTCTAGGCGTAGACCAGGGTAAAGGACTCCGCTACGGGGAGAATCCTCATCAGAGGGGAACATTTTACGGTAACTTCGGAGAGATCTTTGAGCAACTGCATGGCAAGGAAATTTCTTACAACAACCTTCTTGATATTGATGCAGCCATCTCCCTGATAGGCGATTTTAAGGAGACGGCGCTGGCTATTCTCAAACACAACAATGCCTGTGGCATGGCTTGTCGCCCCACGGTGAAAGAGGCATGGGATGCAGCATTGGCAGCCGACCCGGTTTCGGCTTTCGGTGGCATCGTGGTGACCAATAGACCGGTGGACAAGGAGGCAGCAGCTGCTATCCATGAGATATTTTTTGAAGTAATTATTGCCCCTGCTTACGATAAAGAGGCTCTCGATATTTTATTTCAAAAGAAAAATCGTATAATATTGGTGCTGAAATCACCGGAGAAAGCTACACAACCTCAACAGTACCGTTCTATTTTAAACGGTGTGCTGGTACAGGATAAAAACGACAGCCTGCAGGCTGCCGAGAACTTACAGGTGGTGACCGAAACAAATCCCGGCAGTAAGGAGATCGAAGATCTGCTTTTTGCCAACATCCTGGTGAAGCATACCAAGTCGAACGCCATTGTTTTGGCTAAGAACAAACAACTGCTCGCTAGCGGTACCGGACAGACATCTCGTGTGGATGCCCTAAAGCAGGCAATAGAAAAAGCAGCTGCCTTTCATTTCGACCTCAGCGGGGCTGTCATGGCCAGCGATGCATTCTTTCCTTTCCCCGATTGCGTGGAAATAGCGCATCAGGCAGGTATCACTGCTGTGATACAGCCCGGTGGCTCCATTCGCGATGCCGAATCGGTCGCTTTTTGCAACCAGCATGGTATGGCTATGGTTACAACCGGCGTGAGACACTTTAAACATTAAAAACCTAAAGGCTGGAAGCGGAGAGCTGAAAGCTGATAATTTACATATTTTATGGGCTTATTTTCATTTACGCAGGAGCTGGCAATGGACCTTGGTACAGCCAATTCAGTGATTGTGAACAATGCGGGGAAGATATTACTCGATGAACCCTCCATTGTGGCATTGGATCGCAAAACCGATAAAATGATTGCTTTGGGAGAGAAAGCAAGGCAGATGCATGGGAAAACACATGAGAATATACGCACGGTAAGGCCATTGAGAGATGGAGTTATTGCTGATTTTAATGCCGCTGAACAGATGATTCGCGGGATGATCAAAATGGCCAATAAGAATAAAGGAGGATTGTTTTCACCGTCATTGCGGGTGGTTATCTGTATTCCCTCGGGGAGTACAGAGGTGGAAATACGTGCCGTACGTGACTCGGCAGAACATGCCGGCGGACGCGATGTATACATGATCTTCGAACCCATGGCCGCCGCACTGGGTATAGGACTTGATGTGGAAGCGCCCGAAGGAAACATGATCGTTGATATAGGCGGTGGCACCACAGAAATAGCCGTTATCTCACTGGGTGGTATTGTTTCTAATAAATCGATCAAGATTGCCGGAGATGATTTCACCGAAGATATTCAGGACTATATGGGACGGCAGCACAATATCAAAGTGGGTGACCGCACAGCAGAGCAAATAAAGATCATGGTAGGATCGGTACTCACCGAGCTCGACAATCCACCGGAAGATTTTGTAGTTCACGGACCCAATCGAATGACCTCGCTGCCGATGGACGTACCCGTCTCCTATCAGGAAGTGGCACACTGCATTGAGAAGTCTGTTACGAAAGTAGATTCGGCTGTGTTGAGTGCACTGGAGCAAACCCCTCCCGAGCTTTATGCAGATATTGTACGAAACGGCATTTACCTTACTGGCGGAGGAGCCCTCTTGCGCGGCCTCGATAAGAGATTGACCGAAAAGATTGGTATTCAGTTCAGGGTGGTAGACGATCCGTTGCACATGGTGGCTAAAGGGACCAGTATCGCACTGCGGAACATCGACAAGTTTTCCTTTTTGATGCGATAATTGTTGTAGGCTTTTAGCTCTGGGCTATTGGCTTCAATTACAGACAATGGAAGGCTTGCATGCGAAATCTTTTCAACTTCATCCTCCGGAACAGTCACTGGCTGGTAGCAATATTACTGATTGCTTTCAGCTTCTATCTCATTTTTGCAAACAATTCATACCAGCAGAGTGTGTATCTTACCTCGGCCAACAGGGTCACGGGCTGGTTTTATACAACAACCAACAATGTCAGTTCATTTTTTCTATTGAAGAAGAATAACGAACTGTTGTTGGCGCGCAATGCTGAGCTGGAGAAGAGATATTATGGACTGCAGTCTTTGATGGAGAAACTTACCACCACCGACTCCCTGGAGGTGAAAGCCTTTGTAGCCGATTCCATTGCTACGCCCAAGTTTGATTTTATCCCGGCAGGTGTCGTCAACCTGAGCTTTTCGGGCGTCAACAACTTCATCACACTCAACAGAGGCTCGTCACACGGCGTCAAACGCGACATGGGGGTAATATCGCAACAAGGTGTGGTGGGCGTTGTGGCCAACGTGTCTCCCAATTTTTCGGTCGTGATTCCCATCATCAACCCGAAGTTCAGGATGAGCGCCAAGTTGAAAAACTCCGAAAATTATGGTTCTGTCTCATGGGATGGAAGCAACATCCGGAAGGCACAATTACAGGATTTGCCCAAGCATGAGATCTTCCATGAGGGAGACACCGTGCTGACCAGTTTCTCCCGTATTTTTCCAAAGAATACCATTATTGGCATTGTGAGTGACATGGGGAAGTCACGTGACGACAACTTCAATACATTCAATGTGCAGCTGGCAACAAATTTCTACACACTCCAGGATGTGCTGGTAATCAAAGATATGTTTTACGACGAACAGCAAGCCCTTGAAGAAACTTTGCAACAATGAAACTGAGTTACCTTTATGAAATCGTCCTTTTTGTGATGCTGATCCTGCTGCAAGTGTTACTGCTGAACAGGATCAGTCTCTTTGGGATTGCTACGCCGGTACTCTATCTCTTTTTTTTGTTGAAGCTGCCCATGGGCAGAAATCTTTTTTACGTGATCATATCCGGTTTCCTGCTGGGACTGATTATCGACATCTTTTTGAATACGCCCGGTATGAATGCTGCCGCCACAACTATCGTCGCTGCATGTAGAAAACCGTTTATGAGTCTTTTCTTTGAAAAAGAGGAGTATGATGCGTTTGTGCCTGGCATCAACACTGCTAGTGGCCCATTTATTCGGTTTACCATTCTGATGGTGTTGACGCATCTCACACTGCTTTTTTTTATCGAGTCGTTCACATTGTTCAATCTACCGGGCACTCTGCTGCGTATTGCCGCCTCGTCATTCATTTCCATCCTGCTGATTTTTGCGTTGGATGGATTCATTTTTAGGAGAAAACGCGGTGAACAGGTATGATGCTCTGGCCAAAAGAAAATATGTGATTGCTGCCGCGGTGGTGATCATTGGCATTGTCTACCTTATTCAACTTTTTAATCTGCAGATACTGAGTCCACAGTACCGCGATTATGCCGATAGCAACGCTTTCCTGAGAAGACCGCTTTATCCGGCCAGGGGAGCTATTTACGACCGGAAAGGGAACCTGTTGGTCTACAATCGGCCCACTTACGATGTGATGATGGTGGTGAGAGAGATGAAACAGTTTGATACCCTCGATTTCTGCCACACACTGAATATCAGTATGGAGCGTTTTCATACGCTGAATACCGATATGAGAGACCGGCGCAAGAACCCTGGCTACTCCTCATATACACCACAGTTGTTTATGACACAGCTTGATGTGGAAGAATATGGCCTGCTGCAGGAGAAACTGTACAAATTTCCCGGTATCTACATTCAGAACAGAACCGAACGTCAGTATAATTACCCAAATATGGGCCTTATTCTGGGCTACATAGCCGAAGTGGATAAAAACAAAATGGCTGCAGATCCCTATTATGTGCGGGGCGACTACGTGGGTAAGTCGGGTATCGAACTCTCCCACGAAGAGGATCTGCGGGGCGAAAAAGGAGTGGAAATTTTACTCCGTGATGCACACGGAAGAATACAGGGCCGTTACGATGAAGGAAAACAGGACAGAGCACCTCAATCAGGAAAAGATCTTACCCTGAGCATCGACATTGATTTGCAGGCGTACGGCGAACTGCTCATGCAAAATAAAGTAGGCAGCATTGTGATGATCGAACCCAAAACGGGTGAAATACTCAGCATGGTATCGGCTCCGACCTACGACCCGGCACTCCTCACCGGAAAAACGTTTATCACGAACTACTTGCAGTTGGAGAATAACCCGTACAAGCCGCTGATAAATAGATCTATATCCGGCACCTATCCTCCGGGATCAACCTTTAAACCTACGCAAGGGCTTGTGTTTCTTCAGGAAGGGATCATCACCCCCGAAACAAGGTATTCCTGTTTTGGTGGCTATCCTCCGCTGGGAGGTCGCCCCGGTTGTCACGCACACGGTTCACCGCTTGCTCTGCAGTATGCTCTTTCCACCTCCTGCAACTCATTCTTTTGTTACGGACTCAACGGTATGTTGTCAAACAGAAGCAAATATGCAAGTACCACCGACGCGTTTAATGTATGGCGCGATTACATGGTCGCCATGGGTTTTGGCTACCCGCTGGGGGTAGATCTCCCTTCCGAGAAAAGAGGCTTTATACCCAACAGCAAGTTTTACTCCAATGTCTTTAAAACCGATCGTTGGGTGGCGCACAACATCATCTCCATTGCCATCGGACAGGGAGAGATACTGGTCACGCCACTGCAGATTGCCAATCTGGCAGCGACCATCGCCAATAGGGGATATTTTTATACTCCGCATGTGGTGCGCGAACGAAAAGGTGCTGCCCTGGAAACGACATTTACCTCACGACGTGAAACAGGTGTCAACAAGGAGCATTATGAAGTGACTGTCGCTGGCATGGCCGACGCGGTTACCATAGGTACCTGTCGTGGTATCAACCTTGCTCCACTGGCGGAAGTATGTGGAAAAACGGGTACATCGGAAAATCCACACGGTGATGACCACTCACTCTTTATGGGTTTTGCTCCGAAAGATGATCCGAAGATAGCCATTGCCGTGGTGGTCGAAAATGGGCGGTTTGGTGCCACCAATGCCGTTCCCATTGCCCGCCTTATGTTGCAGAAGTTTTTCACGGGAGAGATCCCCGAGAGTGATAAATGGTTGGAAGAATCCATCATCAACCGGGAGATATTGCCCTATGCGTATACCCGCAATTTGCCGGCAAAGCAAATTAATTAGTGTTCATCAACAGACAGCGTAATCATGGTTTATCAGGGAAGCAAGGAGATCGTGGAGAAAGGGAATACCGACTGGGTGACTGTAGGTTTTTATCTGCTCTTTGTGCTATTAGGCTGGCTCAATATTTATGCAGCCAGTTTTGATCTGGAGCATGCGACCAGTCTGTTCGATCTGTCGGGCAGGGCAGGAATGCAACTTGTCTGGATTGGCACTTCGCTACTGCTGGCTTTTTCCTTACTGAAAATCGAAGTGGGCTTCTATGAAACCTATTCAATTGCTTTTTACCTGGCTGGAATCGCTTTGCTGCTTCTAACCTTGCTTGTTGCGCAGGAAATTAACGGTTCCCGCTCATGGCTGATCATTGGTCCTGTCAGATTACAGCCCGCCGAATTTATGAAGTTCACCATTGCCCTAGCACTCGCAAGGGTCTGCAATGGTTATAATTTTCGTTTGATGGAGCGCAAAAACCTGCTGATCGTGAGCATCATCATCTTGTTACCGGTGTTGCTGGTCATTGCCCAGAGTGAAACAGGTACGGCGTTGGTATACCTCGCTTTCCTTTTGGTGCTATACCGCGAAGGACTCCCCGGCGGTGTGCTCTTCATGGGAATAGCGGCGGTGGTATACTTCGTGCTGGGCATAAAGTTCTCAGATGTGCAAATCGGTTTTTTTTCGAAAGGTGAACTGATTACCCTTCTCCTGATTATAATTTTTGCAGCAGCGATGGTATGGAATTACCTCAAGCGGCAACGCGTGGTATTCACGATTCTTCTGATGTCGGCATCTGTCTTCCTTGTGTCCTACCTGCTTTCTTTCTTTTCGGTATCGGTAGATTGGGGTGTCACTGCCTTGATAGCTGTTTCATTGGTGGCTCTCTACTTGCTTGTACTCTTTTTCAGGTACCGTAAAAAAAGCTATTTGTTTATTCTCTTTTTCGTGATGGGCTCCTTTGTTTTTATTGAATCGGTGGAGTATGTCTTTTACGATGTCCTGCAGCCTCATCAACAGATGCGCATCAAGGTGACTCTGGGCATGGAACAGGATTTGAGTGGGGCAGGGTATCACGTGGGACAGTCGAAGATTGCCATCGGATCTGGAGGGCTCACTGGGAAAGGTTTTCTCAATGGTACCCAGACCAAACTGAAATATGTGCCCGAGCAGGATACCGACTTTATCTTCTGCACCATTGGTGAAGAGCATGGTTTTATTGGTTCAGCCATAATCATGATACTGTTTATGGCATTTATATTGCGGCTGGTGAGCCTGGCCGAACGACAGACTACGATCTTTGGGCGGGTATACGGGTATGGGGTAGTGAGCGTCTTTATCTTTCACCTGATCGTCAACATCGGGATGGTGATTGGCATCATGCCGGTGATTGGTATCCCTCTGCCTTTCTTCAGCTATGGAGGTTCGTCGTTGTGGGGATTTACCATTCTGCTTTTTATTTTTCTACGGATCGATAAATCGCGCAAGCGGAACTGAGACTGCCTAAATAATAATGGACGCACGCCAATTATCACAATCAGCGCACGCCCGATCAATTAGAACCCAATTTAATTACATATTGCAGGATAATTAGGTATGGAAAGCCAACAGATGGTTTCCCAGCTCCTGCAATGCCTTTATTGTATAGACCTTTTTCTCCATCCTGTATTCATCCTCTTTCCTCAAAAATATCTGTATATTTGACAGGCATGAAGGAAAATAGTTTAATTTTGTGCTAAATTGATTGATAATGAGCAAAACGGCATTGATTACCGGTGCATCGAAAGGAATTGGCAAGGAACTGGCTTTTCTATTTGCAGAGAAGGAGCACAATTTGGTTTTGGTTGCCCGTAGTGCGGAAGCGCTGGAAAAGATAAAAGTAGAAATCGAAGAAACCTGTCCCGTTTCTGTACATACCATGGTGGTCGATCTCTGTGGTGCCTCTGCGGCACAGGCAGTGTTCAATGAGGTGAAGGAGAAGGTCGGCGACATTGATTATTTGGTGAATAACGCCGGATTTGGTGATTTTGGATATTTTGCCGATACGGAATGGGAAAGACATAGAAAAATGATTGAGCTGAATATAAGTACGTTGTCGCAATTTTGTCATCTTTTTATTCAGGATTGGATTCCACGTAAATCAGGCAAAATATTGAATGTAGCATCCACGGCAGCCTTTCAACCGGGACCCGGGATGTCGGTCTATTTCGCATCGAAAGCGTACGTGGCTAATTTCTCGCAAGCAATTGCTTACGAATTTCGAAAGTACGGTATTACCGTTACAACCCTTTGTCCCGGTCCAGTCAAAACCAATTTTGGGAGGGCTGCCCGCATGAATCATCCAAACGGATTTCTAAAAGATATGAAAACGCCTTTGCCGGAAGAAGTGGTATCCTTCGGTTACCGTGCCATGATGAAAGGAAAAGCATTAGCTATTCACGGAGTATTGAATAAATTCGTAGCCAGCTCGGTCAGGTTTTTACCGCGTAAATGGCTGGCAACCCTTTCAGCAAAGGTGATTTCGTGGTAGGAGAGGATCAAATTGATAAATCGTTAGGCAGCTTTATGATAAATCAGAAAGAGATCTTTCAGCGAACCAGGCTCCTGATGGGAGACCGGTATTTAGATCTTGCAGCCCAAAAGCGGGTAATTATCTTTGGCGTGGGCGGAGTAGGGAGCTGGTGCGCGGAAATGTTGATAAGAAGTGGAATTAGCCACCTAACGCTGGTGGATTCCGACAGGGTAGCCGTAACCAATATCAATCGGCAACTGATGGCTACAGTAAAAACTGTCGGACAAGTAAAAGTGGATGTGCTGAAAGAGCGGTTGCTCGAAATAAATCCCCATGCCGAAATTGTTTCCTTGCAAGCGGTATATAGTCCGGAGACCGCCAGTTCCTTTAAGCTCGAATCGTATGATTTCATCATTGACGCCATCGACAGCCTTTCCAACAAAGCCCACCTCATACGTTTGGCCGCGCAAATGCCGGGTGTTTTCTTTTCATCGATGGGCGCGGCGTTAAAGATTGACCCTTCCTGTATCCGGGTAGATGAGTTCTGGAAAGTAAAAGGTTGCCCCCTGGCTGCCGCACTTCGGACAAGAATAAAAAAACTGGGCGGGATCGAGAAAAAAATTCTTTGTGTCTACAGCAATGAAGTGCGTGAAAACAAAGGAGAAAAATCATTTCTCGAAGAGCAACAAGACTCTGTTTCACAATGGGATGCGAAAAAAGCACGAATAAACGGTACAATGTCGTATCTGCCGGCAATCTTCGGAATGACACTGGCATGCCTGGTCGTGAAAGAAATAGATAATTGTTCACAATAATACGGGATGTAACTCCTTTTCCCTTCAATATGTTTTATACAGATTGAAAGAAAAGATGTTGAACATTCTTCTTTTAAAGAAAATGTTTTTTGTACCTTTCGCCTCAAGATGTTGGAGAGAAATGAAAGGCATTGCTTGCATCGTATTGATTTCCTTTTTTATTCCTGTGGCCGACGGACAAAACTCGATGATAAACAGGGACAGTATTCTGCATTATTTCGATCAGGTAAAACGGGCAACACGTGAAAATATTAAGATATGGGATAAGGATATCTACGGCCCCATCATGCTTATTGAGGAAAACACGCGTGTGATCTATGCCAATGAACCGGACAAGTTTAATGTGCTGGTGGCGACAAACGGTTACTACACGGGAGTCTTGCCCAAAGAGATCAGTTTTCAGAACACTTCACTCGATTGGAACGGTAAAACATGGGCTACGGTCGTTTTGCCGCTTTCGCCCGACAAATATCGGCGGTTAGATCTCATCACACACGAACTGTTTCATAGCGCACAACTTTCATTGGGTTTCGATATAAGGGGGTCGGATAATTATCATCTGGACGAGAAAGACGGCAGGATACTTCTCCGGTTTGAAATTGAAGCGTTAAAAAAAGCGCTGAGGGTCAGCAGGCTTTCTCAGGCAGAGGAACATTTGCGTAATGCATTAATATTCAGGAAATATCGCCACCTGGTATACAGCGGTTCACAATTGTCGGAAAACAAGTTGGAGTTGCTTGAAGGCCTCGCAACTTATACCGGGCAAATGATGAGCGGGCGCGATAAATGGCAGCTGCGCGAGTACCTTATTGAACGGCTGGAGGCTTATACCAACACACCTTCCTTTGTCAGGTCTTTTGCTTATGAAACTATTCCGGTATATGCTTTTTTTCTTTATCAAAAAAACAACAGCTGGAACAAAGGCATTACCGAAGAAACTGATCTTACTGAATTTTTCGAAGAGGCTTTTGAACTGGATATGCGCATAGTTTTGCCTTCCTATGTAAGGCAGGTAGCGGAAGAGTATCGCGGCAGGGAAATTCGTGATGAAGAAACCTTGCGGTACGAAAAGCACACGTTAACACTGAATGAGTTAAGGGAGAAGTTTCTGGAAAAACCGCGTCTTGAGATCAAACTGGAGGATATGAATATGTCGTTCAACCCTAATAACCCGATCTCCCTGGATGTAGACGAAGGAACGGTTTATCCCACCATACGCATAAGCGATAACTGGGGAATCCTGACAGTGACCGGAGGAGGTGCCTTGTTGTCACCCGGACATGTATGGGTGGTTGTTTCTGAACCTGTGGAAATCAGGGAAGATGAAATCATCGGTGATGGATGGAGCATAGAGCTGAACAGGGAGTATTGCCTTGAAAAAAACAATCAGGGGAATTATTTGATGACAAAGAAAAAGAACAGGTGATTTTTCTTATCTTTGTGCCTTAAAACAGATTATGGAACTTCAGCTCAACGGACACAACAAATTAGAATACCCGCCCATGCATACAACGGAGCATATTCTTAATCAAACTATGGTAAGATTATTTGGCTGTGCAAGATCAAAGAGTAGCCATATAGAGAGAAAGAAAAGCAAAGCCGATTATTTTTTGTCTCAATCGCCCACCGATGAACAGGTTAGGGTCATTGAAGCAAGAGTAAACGAAATTATCGGCAGCAACTTGCCGGTTTCAGAAGAGTATCTACCGACCGCTGAAGCAGCTGAGATCGTTGATTTGTCAAAGCTCCCCTGTAACGTGTCAGAAACATTGCGCATTGTCAGGATAGGGGATTATGATGTTTGTGCCTGCATAGGTTTACATGTTGAGAACACATCGGAAATAGGACGTTTCGAAATTATCAGCCATGATTTTGCTGACGGGAGATGGCGGGTAAGGTTCAAATTGCGGTAGAGAAGTCATGAAAAAAATACCTCGTATCTTCGGTAAAACAGTGTTCCTCTTTTTTTTCTGGAGCGTAGTATCTGTCATAGGGTACAGGTTTGTGCCCGTTTATTTCACCCCGCTGATGGGAATAAGAATGGCAGAACAGATTGCAGAGGGGAGAAAACCTGAAGTGAAGCATAAG
>ENA-UOOK01003311-UOOK01003311.1-fermentation-metagenome-genome-assembly--contig:-NODE-3311-length-18474-cov-3.432977_pt1 | contig 18474 bp, 19 predicted proteins | sample MGYA00245777_ERZ724023 | MGnify/ENA primary metagenome ERZ724023 (study PRJEB28704, sample SAMN03018312) | fermentation metagenome | biome: anthropogenic terrestrial biome; feature: soil; material...
GCTTCCTCGCGGGCAATGTCATATAGTTCAAAAACACTTTTATTCAGAAAAACGCTCGGGCTGTCGAACCAATGTCATTTAGTTAAGAAAAAATCTGTGACGAAAAAACACCCCGTCCATTTTTCAAAGAATGGATGGGGGTGCTTTTTTATTATTCGCTTATTTACACAATTGTTATGTAGTAACCGTTACGGTTTGTAATGGGAATCTTCTTTAGATAGCTTACGAACTCGCATAGATTGCTTTATTGCGCTGGCCGCCTGTAACATAACATAAGCTTCATCTGATGAAGTATCCGCAAAAACCGCCGCGACATCATCTGTCAAATGCTCTTTTGATTGGTACAGGCTGTCATATAGCAACTTGTCCGTGGGAACTTGAAAGGCGTTTGCTATTTTCACCAATACATTCAATGACATTTTCGTATTACCTGTTTCGATGTGCGATATATGGTCAACAGAAAGTTCCGCTATTTCAGCCAATGCTTCCTGTGTATACCCTTTTTCCTTTCGGAGTTCTTTTATTCTTTTTCCAATAATTTTATAGTCAACCATAGAAATATCACCTCCCATACTTGTATTGTATGGTCGTTTCTGCTATAATCTATGGATGATAAGGTCGATTCTGTACTATAAGGTCAATTATGATAAGTTTTTTATTCAAAGAAGCAAAAGAATAATGTTAAGTATTGCAGAGTGGTATTTTGAGGGGTGATTAACGGTCATGGAAGTAAAAAAGGATAATCGGAAGATTTTTAAGGTCATAGGAATTGTGGTCAGTATATCACTAATTTGCGGAATCGCCTTGTGTATAAGCCTTTGGCACAGAGCAGAGCCAACGGACAGTTTAGCGGTTATTCAAAATGAGGGTATGACCTCTCAGGAGGAAAATGTGACAAGCGCGGAAAACTTGGAAACAGAAACGCCGACGCCTGTAACACCTGAAACGGTTAGCGATACTGTTAAAGAGGAACCTGAAATAGATCCGACACTTACAGCGGATTCAGTTTTATCGTCCGGTTTAACACTGAGGGAAGCATGGGCTTTTTATAATGAAACCAAAAAATCGAATGAGGAAATGGGTTTATCGGTAGAGGAAACCGATAAATTCTTAAGCGATGTAATGTATGACCTTGGCACGACCTTAGCACAGCTTGAATATTGCGATAAGGCGGGAGAATTTAAAGAGCAACAGCAAGTGGCGCAGGCTACTACTCCATCAAAGCCGACACAGCAGCCATCAAGCAAAGGCGGTAACTATGAGTATAAAAATGTGGACGTTGATGGTGATGGAAAGCTGGATGTAGATGCCAGTGGGAACGTAGTACCTTGGGGCGAACTTGACAAGAATGGTAATGGCATAGTTGATTATGCTGAAGGTGAATTATCTCCAGAAATACAAGGTGGTTATGTACCATCAGGGGGAGAGGAGCGTTGGTTCAACAACATCGACGAAAACAATCCATGAAAATAATATAGCCCTCCATTCTAAAGACAACTATAAGCCATTGGCAACAGGGCGCGGCGGTTTTAACTGCCGCGCCCCTGTTTCTATATTCTCACAAAAAACCGATATATTTTCCCGTTCTTAACTTAACGGCCTGTGAACAATGCGCGGCATTGGATTTTTGACGTGGTAAAATATAACATTTTATACATTAGCAATACTTCTTATGTTTCAGCGGAGAACTGTCGGTATCAGTCTATTTTGAAAAATGAGGAAAGATTATATACTTCCTATAGGCTTGTTAAGAAAATTATACGAGCTTCAACTATTTCACCCCCTGCGGCACGCTTGTAAAGAGGGGATATATTTTTTCAGCGTGTAGCACCCCCATTCAGCGGCTTTTTCAAAAAAATATATATGAGCATGGGGGCAGGAGGACGCGGCAAAAATTATCACCCCCTGTTTTTATTTGCCGATAATGCCGCGACATGACTCGCAACATCTCAATTTCCTTAACTTAATAAGCCATTAACGGCGCAAAGACTTTATTTTTTGTATGGTAATAAATAACATTTGATACATTAACAATACTTGTTAAGTTTCAGCGGAGAACTGTCACTGTCGGCCTATTTTGAAAAACGTGGAAAAATTAGATACTTCTTTTATGCTTGTTAAGAAAACTATATGGCCTTTAATTATTTCACCCCCTGCGGAACGCCTGCAAAGAGGGGTATATATTTTTTCAGCGTGTACACCCCTATTTAGCGGGTTTTTCAAAAAATATATATGAGGATAGGAACAGGGGGCAACATTCAAAAATGCCGCCCCCTGTTTTTTCTTTACTTGTTATGCCGCGACGCGGTAAGTAAACCCGACAAAAGATTTTGCCCTTATGTTTCGTTCGTCCCTGCGTCCGGGCCGTATAGGTTCGGTATATCTGCCTATGTCCCGCATGAGCTTTTCGCCGTCCCCCTGCGGGTTCCTGTAAAACTCTTTGCATAGGTATATCGCCATTTTCAGATTGACCTTATAGGCGTATACGTTTTCTTTCCTTTGATGTACAACGACTTCGCCGGAAATGCGATTACAGAAATTGTACATTATCATAGAGCTGTAGATTTCTTGAACGACGTAGTCATCCTTCTTAGCGTGAAGGTTGACTAAGCCAATGCAGTACTTGAGTTCGCGGAACGATGTTTCGATTCCCCACCGCATATGGTACAGTTCTTTAATGTCGTCAACGGTGAAGCTATGCGGCAATGATGTGGCGATTGTTTCATATTCGCCGGTATCGAGCAGGAAACGGACGACACGAAAGCTCATGGGGTAGGGCGAGGGAAAATCCCATCTTGTTATCCTTGTGTTTGGCCCGTTGATTTTCCCCTTTCTACTGCCCGTTTGCAAGAAAATTCTGTTCTCGCGCTTGTCCTCGTTTGTTTGCGTTGTCGTAATGGTAAACGACACGTTACAGTCAAGCTCTGTCATGGGGAGTTTTTGAATCTCCCGCATTGCCGCCCGATCCTGCTTGACGCGGATTAGGAAGTCTACATTTTCGCGGTTCAGCAGGTGAGCGAACATATTATAGCTCTCGTACCCACGGTCAGCTATGATGAGATTGTTTCCGCTGAAGCGGTTTTTATAGAGCATGGTCATAAGCGCGCCAATCTCATCCGTCTTCGGCTGCGGCTGTATGACGCAATCAAAATAGGTCTTGTTGCATACGTCATACAGGGGGTTCAGGTGTAACTGGTTGTATCCTCTTGGGGTACTCTCGTTGAACACAAAGGATTCCGCATTGGGATTCCGCGCCATGTTGATACAGGTTCCGTCAACGGCAAGAATCCTGTACCCGCGAAAGGTCTTAGGGTCGTCATGGGCGGCGTTGAAACCTTGCAGTATGTCATGGAATACGCTTGATGAAACCTTTGCGCGTTGCTGGACAAAAGCGGAAGCGGTCACGCCGATTCCGCTGTCGTGAAGCTCCTTATTCAGACTTCCCCCCTGCATGGAAAGCAGAAGTTTGATAACGGTTTCCATCGGGAGCTTGCGCTGGCGCGTGAAGCTAACAAGGGTATTGATGTATTCGCCGCGGCACGCGATAGCCTGTGCGATTGCCGCGTCCAGTTCTTGTTTAATGATATTAGGATATATCATATTAGCAGCTCCCACCCTTCTAATAAAGATATATCCTGATTGCGGAATGTTGAATTATGAAATGTTGTTAGGCACAGCTTCATTATCAATTCATCAGTAATGCTTTTTATTACACTATCAATCTGACTTTTCGGTAATACTGAAAGTGGAGCTATACGCCCTTCTGTGAGTTTTATAAATTCACGGTCACAATAAACACTAAGACTAATTTGAGGATTCTGGGCAGGCGGGTTTCCCGCCCTAAGCACTTCTTTAATTTCAGTAGCAACTTTGCGAGAAAAATCGTTAATTTGGTCAATCAGAATCATAGGGTGTGGATTAACATGAAGCATAACATTTCGGGGGCAAATACTACTATTGCCGCCTTGAGAAAGTAAAGCTAAAAGAAAAATTGTTTTCATGGTTATGTGTCTCCTTATTATTTATTTGCTAGATTTCGCCATACAAATAAATAAACAGAGTACAGCAATAACACCCTCTAGCATGGGGGCTTTGCTTCACTCTGTTAAGACACTCTTCAATATGTCTTTTTAATCGGTCTCTCTAACTCTGCCTGTTATAGCTGTTACTCTCAAAATTAAAAATCTCTCTGTTCTGGGCATACCCATACGCCAATCATTCGGGCGCACGATATACCAACTACAATTATATCTTAATTCTCCAAACTGGTCAACAAAAAAAGTCTTAACTACATAAGCATATAGCACAAAAAGAATAGTTAAGGAGCAAACTTTCAAGTTTGCTCCTTAACTAAATGACATTGGCCTATAGGCATACCGCTTTTAATTTATTCTCCTAAAAATTTATTGTGCAGAACATTCACGGCCCTGTCAGCCAGATCTCTTTCAATGAGAACCGAGATTTTGATTTCGCTGGTAGAAATCATCTGAATGTTGATATTGGCTTCATATAAGGCCTCAAACATTTTCGCGGCAACGCCCGGATTGGACTGCATGCCGGAGCCGACGATGGAAACTTTGGAAACGTTGTCGTCGCAAACCAGTTCCTTGCCGCCGATGGTTGCCAGCGCGTCATTCAGAACGGAAACGGCTGTCTGCTTATTATCCCGCTTTACGGTAAAGCTGATGTCCTTGGTACCTTCCCTGCCAATAGACTGAAGGATAATGTCCACATCCACCTTTTTGCTTGCCAGAACTGAGAAAATTTTAAAGGCAATGCCGGGAACATCGGGAACTCCGATAATCGACAGCCTGGTAACATCATTATCACGGGCGACGCCTTTAATCAACATTTTTTCCACAGAGGTAACCTCCTTAACCATGGTCCCTGGTTTTTTTTCTAAGCTTGACAGCACTTCAAGATTCACATTGTATTTTTTAGCCATTTCCACCGAACGGTTATGCAGAACATTGGCTCCCAACGAGGCCAACTCCAGCATTTCGTCAAAGGTGATTTCATCCAGCTTTTTTGCGTCTTTCACAATACGGGGATCAGCAGTGTAAACGCCGTCTACATCGGTATAGATCTGGCATACGTCAGCATGCAGTACGACCGCCAGCGCGACCGCGCTGGTATCGGAACCGCCGCGGCCCAGCGTCGTAATATCGTCGTACTTGTTAAGGCCCTGAAAGCCCGCTACAATGACGATGTTTTTTTTATCCAGCTCTTTTTCCACCCGCTCCGCCGTGATCTTTTTTATACGGGAATTACCATGGTTGGAGTCGGTATAAAAGCCCGCCTGCCAGCCTGTTAAGGAAACGACGGGATACCCCAGCTTTTCCAGAGCCATGGCAAGCAAAGCCGTGGAGATCTGCTCCCCGGTGGAAAGCAGCACATCCATCTCCCTTTTGGAAGGGCTTTCGTTGATTTCCGCCGCTTTTGCAATCAAATCATCCGTAGTATCTCCCTGGGCGGAAACGACGACCACCACGCCGTTTCCCTGCTGATAGCTCTCTGCGATAATCCCGGCCACGTTAAACAGCCGGTCTTTATTGGCAACAGAGCTCCCGCCAAACTTCTTGACTATAAGCATAAATGCCTCCTAAAATACTGTTTTTCTATATAAAAAATGAAACTCTCCGATTTTTATCATCACATAGCAGGCTCAGCGTATAAACAGCCTGTCGATCAGCTTATATCCATCCATAGTTTCATTGCCGCTTTGCGCCGCTTCCCGTTCATTGTATCGCCAGTCATGCTTCTGCGGCATGGTGCTGTCATAAAGCAGGTAAGGCACCGGATTTGCAGTATGAGTCCGCAGCCTGATAGGCGTCGGATGATCCGGCATAATCAACATCCGATAAGCTTCCCCGGAGGCATCCATCTTTTCCTTGACGATTCGGATGAGCCGACTATCTAAGAATTCGATAGACTGCAGTTTATTGGGGACATTGCCCTGATGCCCCATTTCGTCCGGCGCTTCCACATGAATGTAGACAAAATCCATGCCGTCATTCAGAAGCGCGTTTACCGCGGCCACTGCCTTGCCTTCATAATTGGTATGTAAAGTACCGTCGGCACCCTCTACCTCGATGACCTTCATGGAAGCGCCCACGGCAATCCCTTTGAGCAGATCCACGGCGGAGATCATAGCGCCCTTCATCCCGGTTTTTTCCTCAAAAGAAGCAAGAGCAGGTCTGGTTCCGGCCCCCCAGAACCAGACGGAATTGGCCTTGTTCAGCCCTTTTTTCGCGCGTTCCTCATTAATCCGATGATGATTCAGAATAGAGTAGCTTTTCTCCATCATATCTTTTAGCAGGGTTTCTTCCGGCAGATACTGTCCGACCACCTTGCCCAAAATATCATGGGGAGGCGTCAGTTCCGCGACTTTCCCATGATCCCAGATCAGCAGATGGCGGTAGCTGGTGCCCACATAGTATTTGAACATCTCATTTTGCAGCTCTTTTTTCACCGCTTCCAGCAAGACCGCGGCGTCTTTGGTGGATATCTCTCCTGAGCTGTGGTCCAGGATAGTTTTTTTCTCATAGGGAAGCCCGTCGCCCGAAACGGTGACAAGATTGCAGCGGATGGCAATATCGGTTGCTTTCATGGGCACGCCGATGCTCAATGCTTCCAGAGGCGACCGACCGGTATAGTACTGCTTCGGATTATAACCCAGAACCGCCAGGTTTGCGGTGTCGCTGCCGGGCTTCATTCCCGCGGGGATCGTATGAGCAAGGCCGATCTCCGACATTTTCGCCAGTTTATCCATAGCCGGCGTTTCCGCGTATTCCAGCGGGGTTTTTCCGTCTAAGCTCTCAATCGGCTCGTCGGCCATCCCGTCACCCAGAACTACAATGTATTTCAAAGCTCTTTCAGTCCCTTTCTGTTATGTAAAAGTTGTATTAATAATCCAGCACCCGCAGGCAGGAAAGAACCTGAGCGCCGTTTTGTCCCAGCGCTTCCGCCTTGGAATCCAGCACGCCTTCTTCTCCCATGGCCGTAATAAAAGCGATTTCATTTTCCGGCTTGGCGGCTCTGGTAAGATAATCCACCTTTCCGAACTGCGTCTCCACCTGAGCCTGACCCGCATTGACGGCACGGATGTAATATTGTATGCTGCCTTTTTTGCAGTCGGTGACAATGCTTTTTTCCGGCAGTGTCCAAAACAGGGACATTTCCGTATCGTCGTGCTTTGCCTCGTCAATCACGTCCGCAACCACCGCGCTGGCGGTGGGAAGCTTGCCGGCGCCTTTTCCGTAGAATACCACGTCGCCGATAGCGTCGCCCCGCACCATAATGCCGTTGTATACGTCGTCAATACTGGCCAGCTGACTGTGCTTGCTGATCAGCGACGGGCCGACGGTCACAATCAGCTTCCCGTCGTCCAGTTTTTTCGCCCGGCCGATCAGCTTGATGACATAGCCGCTCTTATCGGCATAGTCCACATCCTCCAGTGTGATTTTGGTAATGCCGACAGTGTCCACTTCCTCGGGAAATACGTGCTTGGAAAAAGCAAGGGATGCCAGAATACAGATTTTGCGGCAGGCGTCGTGCCCCTCTACGTCGGCGGCAGGATTGCGCTCGGCGTAACCCAGCTGCTGGGCTATCTTTAAGGCTTCTTCGAAAGACGCGCCTTCTTTGATCATTTTGGTTAAAATATAATTGGTGGTGCCGTTTAAAATTCCGGCAATTTCCTTGATTTCATTGGCCGCAAGGCACTGATGCAGCGGCCGGATAATCGGAATGCCGCCGCCCACGCTCGCTTCAAAAAAGAAATTCACATGGTGCTCTCTGGCAATCTTCAAAAGCTCGGCACCCTTGGCGGCCACCAGTTCTTTATTGGAGGTAACCACGCTTTTCCCTTTTTCCAGACAGCTTTTTACAAAAGAAAATGCTGGATTAAGTCCTCCCATAACTTCCACAACAATTTTTATGTCGTTGTCGTTCAAAATAATATTGAAGTCTTTGATAAATTTACTGGCATACGGAGTATTTTCAAAATCCCGCAGGTCAAGAATATATTTAATCTCCATTTCTTTTCCCGCGCGTTTCTGAATGCTTTCCCTGTTTTTATAAAACACCTCCACTACCCCGGAGCCAACGACTCCATAACCCATAACCGCTATGTTCAGCATTCGATCAAACCTTTCTTTCCGTATATTACTCTCCTGAAACAAGCTTGGCTTCTATCACGCCGTCCAGGGAATGCAGTTCGTTCAGCAGACTTTCCAGCGTGACCTTCAGTTTTCCTGTCCGCACCGAAACGGTTACGGGCGCCACCCCGTCTATAGGAATACTCTGATTGACAGTAAGGATATTTGCCCCTGTTTCATAAAGCTTGTTGATCAGCTTGGACAACACGCCGGGACGGTCATCCAGCGTCATGGATATGGTAATAATGCTGTCCTGTATTTTATCGCTGTACTGAAACACAAAGTCTTTATACTTATAATAAGCGCTGCGGCTGATTCCCGCTTGTTTGGCCGCATCAGTGGAATTTTTGGCAATTCCCCTGGCGATCAGACGTTTTGCTTCCACAACCTTCAGTAAAACCGTAGGCAAAACATTCGCGTCTACTAACAGGTAACTGTGAACATCCTTCAAAAAGTCCACCTCCCATGAACGGTTGTATTGTCATAAAAAACAATATAACATGATCGGCTCCTTTAGACAATTCTTAAAATCAGCAATATTAAGCTTATATAAGCTAAATATTAAGATTAATCAAAATTATATCCGTATTGTTATGATATCCTAATTAAATCTATTTATTGCTCTTATTATCTTTAATATTTGTAAACAACCACTAGTATTTATACAAGATTTCGTCGATTCTTGTACGCCGTTTTTATAAAGAAGGGATAAGATGAATACAGAAAAAAGAAAAAGCTTTATTATCAACATTACCTATTATGCTCTTGTCATTGCCCTTGTCCTGTGCATTGTAAAATATCTGGTAAAATGGCTGCTTCCCTTTTTAATCGGGTTTGCCATCGCCTTCGCACTGAAACCTATTATCCGTTTTATCTCCCGCATCTTTAAAATGAAACGGAAATTCGGCGCTTTTATCGTTATTTTGCTGGCTTACGGCGCCTTAACGGCCGGAATCTGGTTTTTGTCGATAAAGCTGGTAAGCCAGCTTTGGCGTTTGTTTCTGGCTTTACCAGACCTGTATCAGGACAGTATCCTGCCATCCTTTGAACGCTTAAACGAAACGATCATCCGTTATTCAGACTCTTTTTCCCCCCAGGTTTCCCAGTGGCTTGGAAATGTTCTGGAAAACTTTAACAAACAGGTAAATAACCTGATTGATTCCGTTTCTTCCGGGGTACTGGAAGCGTTAAAGAATTCTGCCGCTTTCCTCCCTTCTTTTTTGCTGGGCCTTGTTTTTACCATCATTTCCTCCATTATGATCAGCATGGATTATAACCGCATTACCGGATTTTTGGTGCGGCAGGTACCGGAACGATTTCAGGCTACCCTGTTTGATATCAAGGACTATCTGGTCAAGACTTTTTTCCGTTATATCAAGGCATATCTGATTATCATGCTGATCACCTTCGGTGAGCTTTCTCTCGGGCTTACCATATTACAGGTGGAAAACGCCATTGCCATATCGGCTATCATCTCCATTGCCGATATGCTGCCGGTTCTGGGAACCGGCACCATCGTGATCCCGTGGATCATCATCGAGCTGATACAGGGGCATTATAACTTTACCATCGGTCTTACCATTGTCTTTATTATTATTACGCTGGTAAGAAACATCATAGAGCCGCGTATCCTTGGCAAACAAATCGGCCTTTATCCGCTGGCAACATTCATCGCCATGTATGTCGGACTCAAGATTTTCGGATTCTGGGGTATGGTGCTGATGCCTACGGCGTTCCTTCTGCTGAAAAACTTAAACGATACCGGCACTATCAAACTTTGGAAGCAGCCATGACATAAAAAACAAAGAGCAGGAAAAAGACCTGCTCTTTGTTTTTTATGTCTGTCTTCATAATCACTCATCGGCTGTATTTTCGGACGAATCTTCTTCAGAACTGTCGGACGATTTTTTGGAAGAGGTATTCTTTGAGGAAGACCTTTTGGAAGAGCTGCTCTCCTCATCGGAAGATACGGATTCCGAAGAATCGGATGGACTGCTTTCTTCAGAAGAGCCGGGCTCCTCGGAAGAAACCTCTTCAGAGCTTGCGCTTTGTCCGGTATGCACGTCGCACTCCTGAGGCAGACTGGACTTTTTGTACCAGCCCAAAGCCGTGCTGGGACAATTAGCGGTAGCCAGCAGGCCGGTTTCGGTACAATAAGCTTTCTGAACAATGTTGGCACTTTCCGGAAAGGTTTTTTGCTCCAGCGTTTCGTAAACCCGCGTCATAATTTTTTTATAAACACGCTCGCTGGGCTGATCGTTCACCACATTGATGTAAGCGGGCTTATCATATCCATACCATACAGAAGCCGCATAGTAAGGCGTAATACCCACCCACCAGAAATCCTTCTGATCAGAGGTAGTTCCGGTTTTACCACCCTGCTGCCACTGGCTTCCGAAATTGGACAGCTTACCGGTACCGTTGGCAACGACGTTTTGCAGCAGCTTATTCATCACCGCGGCAGTATCCTCGCTGAAGGCACGGATAGGCAGCGGATTATTTTCCAGCAGCACATTTCCATCGCTGTCCAGTACTTTGGTATAGGTATGAGGCTTATAATACATGCCGCCGTTGGCAAAAGGAGCGTATGCGGCGGTCAGTTCTTCCGGGGTAATCCCGTTGGTAAGGCCACCCAGCGTCAGAGGGGCGGGGCTTGCCACATCGTTGATGGGGTCCAAAGAGGTAATTCCCAGCTTGTTGACCAGGAAATCGTAGGAGCGCTCCATGGACAGCTTTTCCGTCATAATCCGCGCCGGAACAGTGTTAATCGACTGCTGCAGGGCATACATGACCGTAACGTTGCCGCCGTAATAGCCATAATAGTTCACAGGCCATTTGTCGCCCTTATAATCAATAGGCTGATCGGGAATCAAGGTAGACCAGTTGATCAGGTTCAATTCAATGGAAGGCCCGTAGGTGGCAATCGGCTTCATGGCAGAACCCGGCTGGCGAAGGGACTGGGTGGCGCGGTTTAATACCAAATTGCCCTGTTTCTCTCCCCGTCCGCCAACCATCCCGACAATTTCACCCTGCAAGTTCATGATAATACAGGCCGACTCCGGATGTACCGTTTCTCCGGTATCCGGATCTGTCATAGAGAACTCCATGAAATTGCTGTCGTCCGCATAAATTTCTTCCAGGATATTCTGAATGCGCATATCCACAGTGGTATAAATCTGCAGACCCCCGTTTAAGAACATATCCACCGATTTTTCCTCGGTATACCCCAGTTCGGTCTGAAGATCCGACACAACATCCCGGTACACCTCGTCTACATAGTAGCTCTGATACTCCTCATCAGTGGAATCGGTAATCCCCTTTTTAAAGACAAGCTCTTCATCGCAGGCCTGTTCATATTCCGACTTGGTGATATAGCCCAGCGAATACATCATATACAACACATCCAGCTGGCGCTTTTTATTGGCCTCGGGATATACATAAGGATTATAATATACTGGCGATTTGGTAATGCCGACGATACAGGCACATTCCGCCAGATTCAGCTCCGATACGTCTTTGTCGAAATAATACCGGGCGGCAGCGTTTACCCCATAGGTGTTTCCACCAAAGCCTACCACGTTGAGGTAAGCCTCCAGAATCTGCACCTTGGTGTAGTTTTTCTCTACATTGATGGCCCGGAAAATTTCCCGCACCTTCCTCTGAATATTTATTTTATCGTCATTGGTTATGTTTTTAACCAGCTGCTGCGTCAGGGTAGAACCGCCAAAGGTATCGCGCAGCCCCACCACCTCGTTGACAGCGGCAAAGACTGTCCGTTTCCAGTCAACACCCTCGTGTTGGAAAAAGCGCTCGTCCTCAACAGCAACAGTAGCATCCTTAAAATCCTGCGGGATATCCTCATAATCGATCCAGGTGCGCTTTTGCGTGTACTGCTGGCTGATAGGGACACTCTCTCCGGTTTCCGCGTCCTGTGCATAGATGGTGGTTATATAGTTCAAATCCACGTTGCGGATATCTACCAGTTCGTCCATATCCACAAATTTCATGACATAAACCGTAAGTACGGTCACTACGATACATCCCGTAATAACGCAAACTAAAAATACCGACAAAGCCAACCGGCCGAATACTGAGAAAAAGCCTCTTACCGCCGTTCTGGCCTGACCTGATTTGCCTGTTTTCTGTTTGGCTTGCATGTGGCCGGGGCGAGCCTTTTTCATGAATTTTAATACCTCCTTTTGACCGCTTTTGAAACAGCGGCCGAAAAATAACCTGTCGTCACACTTTTTATGCTTATTTAATAAAATATCCTGAATATCTTGAAAACCCTATATTAAAGGCTTTTCCTGTATATCGTACCCTGTTTCTGCCCAGAATATAAGAAATCATTGACAGCAACCATATAATCTATACACCTGTAACCGATAAAAGGGGGTGCCTTTGTGTTCAAAAAACTTACCATCACCATGTCCAGCATTTTTATCATGCTGATTATCGCAACTCTTTGCCTGATTCTTTTTTCCGGGTCTGCTCACGGAAATACAACCGGTGACACCTATATCATCAAAGCTCACGACGGAAAGGTGGCCGTTTTTAAAGAAAACAGCGAAGAACCATACCTGAATTTTGACGTCTATATCAGCACGCTGCCAGAATATGACCAGAACGAGCTTCAGACAGGTATCGTATGTGACAGCACAGAAGAACTGAACAAACGTATCGAAGACTATATTAGCTGAAATTTATGAACTCTTTGTGTATAATCTTCTTACAATCTCATGACATTATGAAAGTGCAGAATACAATATGTTATGTTAATCTCAAATTATGCATTCTGTATTGAAAACTGATACGCTGTGACATGGTCATAGCGCTCGCCGGCTTTCAAAACGACCGACGGGAAATGCAGATGCCGCATCGCATTGGGGAAATACTGGGTTTCCAGGCATACGGCACTCCTTCTGGGATAAGCAATGCCTTCCCTTCCGGTCAGCGCGCCGCTGAGGTAATTTGCCGTGTAAAGCTGGATTCCCGGCATCGTCGTATAAGTTTTCAGCAGTACCCCGCTTCGGTGACTGTAAAGTTCCGCCGCCGGATGCAGGTTTCTGGAGGAATCATTCAGCACAAAGTTGTGGTCATAGCCATTCCCCTGTATGATCTGGGGATGGTCGGCATCTATGGCCTTGCCGACAGGCGTAAACTCGCGAAAATCAAAAGGAGTCCCGGCAACCGGAGAAATCTTCCCGTCGGGCACGCCGTTGCTGCCCAGCTCCGTATAAGAATCGGCGTACAGTTTCAGCAGCTGATCGGTAACGGGAGTGTCAGGGTGACCAGAAATATTGAAATAGCTGTGGTTTGTAAGGTTTACCACCGTATCCTGATCGCTGACAGCCTTATAATGGATGCTCAGGGTATCGTTCCCGGACAGGCTGAAGGTGACTTTCAGGGTTAATTTTCCGGGATAGTTTTCTTCTCCGTCGGCGCTGACACAGGAAAAGCTCACACCATCACTGGCAGCTTCACCGGCAAACACCTTGGAATTGAAGCCGTGCAGTCCCCCGTGAAGATGATTTTCCCCATCGTTTTTATAGAGGGAATAATATTGGCCGTTTAAGGTAAACCCCGCATTTTCTATGCGGTTGGCATGACGACCCACAGTAGCGCCCATATAACCGCAGGGATTTTCATAATAGGAAAGTTCATCGGACCCCAGCGTCATACTGCAAAGATTTCCGGTTTTATCCGGATACTGGATATCGATAATGGTGGCACCGAATTCTATTATTTTTACCTTCATCCCGTTTTTGTTTTCAAGGGTAAACAGCGATACCTTTTCTCCGTTTCCGGCTGTCCCGAAAAAGCTTTTTTCTATTTTAGTCATCATACCTTCCCCCAATTATATGAATCTTTCCAAAAATATAGGAGCATAATTTGGTATGCCCCTTATTTTTTTACTCTTCTTCCCCGTTGTCCTCGTTATCCCAGTTATGCCAAACGTTCTGTACATCGTCGTGGTCTTCCAGAAGCTCCAGAAGCCGCTCCATCTTCGCAGCAGATTCCTCGTCGGGAATCATGGTATAAGTAGACGGGATGAATGCTACCTCCGCCGTATCAAGCTTATAGCCCTTGGCCTCCAGCGCTTCCCGTACAGTACGCAGATCATTGGGATCGGTGTAAATCTCACAGACGCCGTCCTCATAGTTCAAATCGTCGGCACCAGCCTCAAAGCAGTCCTCCATCAGCTTATCCTCGCTTAAGGAATCGTCCGCGATGACGATATATCCCTTTTGAGTAAACATAAAAGATACGCAGCCGTTTTGGCCCAAATTTCCGCCATACTTGTCAAAATAATGGCGCAGGTCTCCCGCCGTGCGGTTTTTATTGTCGGTCAGGGTTTCCACGATGACGGCAACGCCACAGGGGCCGTAACCTTCGTAAAAATTGTTTTCGTAATCATTTTTTTCATTACCGCCGGCCGCTTTCTTGATAATCCTGTCTATATTATCGTTGGGGACATTCATGCTTTTGGCTTTGGCAATTAAATCGCGCAGCTTGCCGTTGCTGTTGGGGTCGGCTCCCCCTTCCTTAACGGTTACCGCCATTTCCCGTCCCATTTTAGTGAAAATTTTGGCTTTCTGAGAATCGGATTTTTCTTTTTTTCTTTTAATATTATTCCACTTGGAATGGCCTGACATATTGTTTCGCCCTTTCTTTCTTAACAAGGAATGGTTCACATACGGATTCATTTTAACATATGGAAAGCGGTATTACAAGAAAAATTGAACACCAGGCAACATAAAGAATAAAATGTTCAAAAAAATCGCCGGTTTTAAAAAAGCTGATGTATAAGGCTTTCTCCCATGCAAATACTATTGGCAGAAGAGAGGTGATTATAATGGCAAAAAATAAAAACAATCAGTACTCCGATCAGAAAAAGAAAGGCACGCAGACTACCGATACCAAAAATAATCAGCAGAACATGCAGGACAACCAGAATATGAAAGATGGTCAAAACTGCCGATAAAAACAATTTTCTTAAAACGAATGGGCAGAGATGTCTGTTGCCCCTACGGGAACAGGCATCTCTGCCTTTTATACTGCAAAATAATCCCTACTGCATAAAATCCACTCCGGTAATCACATGAACCGGGCAGACCTCTATACATTGTCCACAGCTCGTACATTTTTCCGAGTCCACATACGCAAGGTTGTCCGTAACGGTAACAGCGCCGGCGGGACAGATCCTTTCGCACTTTTTACATCCGATACAGCCGTTGCTGCAAAACCTGCGGGTTTTTGCGCCAGTATCCCTGCTGCTGCAGGCCACATGCACCAGCCCGGTCTGGGGATGTAAACTGATTAAATGCTTGGGACACTTGGATACGCAAAGGCCGCAGCCCACACAGATACCGGCATCCACCACGGCTACGCCTTTAATAATAAGGATGGCATGGTAAGGGCAAGCCGCTGCGCAGTCGCCATAGGCAAGACATCCGTAACTGCAGCTGCTGTTGCCGCCGAAAAACATACTCGCACTGTAACAGGTGGGGATTCCATCATAGATCATCTTGTCGGTGGTGGCATCATCATTCCCTTTGCAGGCCACAAAAGCTGTCTGCTCCTGTACATCTTGAAAGGGAATTCCCAGTACCTCGCTGATTTTGCGGGAGGTGGTATCTCCCCCGGGGATACAGCGGTTGGTCTTATCCCCTTCCGCTACAATGGCCTTGGCATATGCATCACACCCGGCCTTGCCGCAGGCGCCGCAGTTGATACCGGGAAGCAGCGCCCTCACGCTTTCCAGCTTCTCATCCACCGAAACGCTCATAAACTTGGAGGAAAGCGACAAAATGACTCCCGCCAAAACACCCACGCCAGCCACAATGGCGACAGGGAGTAAAATTGCTTCTAACATTAATATGACCACCCTTTCACACGAGCTAGGATGTTTCGTCCGATATTGTCTAAAGCGAACGCTGTTCGCTTACGTCAAATTCGAGCCCTTTGGCACGAAAGGACAAAACTCTCGTTTGAAAAACCTGTTTTTCAAACCTGTGTCTTCTCTCATTTAAACAATCCCTCGACAACGCCGCCGAAACCCATAAAGGAAATGGACACCATGGAGGCGGCAATCAGTGTGATGGGCAGCCCCTCAAAAGGCTTAAATACCTCGCAGGATTCCATTCTTCTGCGAACACCGGCAAACAGCACCATCGCCAGCATAAAACCAAGACCGCCGCCCAGCGCGTTCACCAGAGACTGGGCAAAAGTATATCCGCTGTCGATATTCAGAATGGTAACGCCCAAAATTGCACAGTTGGTGGTAATCAGAGGAAGATACACACCCAGCGCATTATACAGCGGCTTCACATACTTTCTCAACACAAACTCCACCAACTGCACAAACGCCGCAATAACCAGAATAAACACCAGCGTCTGCAGGTACCCGAGGCCCTTGGGCTCCAGAATATAAGTGTAAATGGGGTATGTGGCCGCGGTCGCTGTAAGCATGACAAAGATAACCGCTACGCTCATTCCGACTGCGGAATCCACCCTTTTGGATACACCGAGAAAAGGGCAGATACCCAAAAACTTGGACAATACAAAGTTATTCACCAAAATGGCGCTGAACAGGATTACTGCCATTTCTTTCACCGCTTATTCCTCCCCTTTCTGAACGCCGGCACAGCCGGTGCAGCCTTCACAGCTTCCGGCGCAGCCTACTGACTTCTTTACTTTTCTGCCTTTTTTGGCCAGAATAAGGTTGACGGCCGCAATCAGGCAGCCAAATACGAAGAAGCCGCCGGCCGGCCGGGCAAAAATAGCAATAGGCTCAAACAGGCCGGCGGTCAGCTTGATGCCGAACCAAGTGCCCGCGCCCAAAATTTCCCGGATACTGGCCATAATAAACAGAGCCAGTGTAAAACCAAGGCCCATGCCCAATGCGTCAAAAACAGAGGCAACCACTTTATTTTTGCTGGCAAACACCTCGGCGCGGCCCAGAATAATGCAGTTTACCGCAATCAGTGCCAGATACAGTCCAAGCTCCTTATACAGTTCGGGGACAAAAGCCTGCATCAACTGGCTGACAATAGTCACAAAGCCGGCAATGATCACAATATAACACGGGATACGGACGGAAGGAGGAATCAGTCTTTTAATCAGCGAAATGACAATGTTGGAGCCAAGCAAAACAAACAGCGTGGCAAGGCCCATGCCGATGGCGTTTTTCGCCATGGTCGTGATTGCCAGCGTGGGACAAGTGCCCAGCACCAGGCATAAAGTTGGGTTTTCCTTTAAAATCCCATTAAAAAAGACGGAAAGATAGCCCGGAGATGTTTTCTTATCCAACGAAACCTGCCTCCTTTAAAGACGAAAACGCCTGATTGGCCTGACTGACTGCTTCCGTTACCGACCGGGAGGAAATGGTCGCGCCTGCAATCGCAGCGACCTCCCCGTCAGCGGAAGCAGTTCCTTTCACAAGGGTAAAGACGGTATCGGCGCTTTTGCCGATAAACGCCTTCAGGAAAGCATCCTCTGTGGCACGGCTGCCAAGGCCCGGCGTTTCTTCATGGGCAACCACCTTGATAGCAGTCAAGGTTCCGTCTGCAGAGTAAGCATACATAATATTCAAGGTATCCGGCCCCGCGTAGCCCTTGGCGTTTTGGGTCAATACATACCCTGCTCCATTATCTGCCTGATAGCATTCATATACTCCGGTAGACTCTGTAATATCCTTTGAAACCTCCACCTTGGAAAAGGCATCCGCCTCCGGCAGCACTTCCCGGCGGACGGCATTGGCCTGCTCTGATCCCTGGGCCTCAATCACCGGCGCCGTGAAGTAATTGGTTACTGCAAGGCATCCGGTAACGATCAGGCATACCAGCCCCAAAGCCAGAATGGGCTTTACTATTTCCATTGCCGATGATTTTTTCATGCCTTCACCTCCCCAAACACCTTGGGTCTGGTAGCTTTCTCAATGTAAGGCACCAGAACATTCATAAAGAGAATGGCAAAAGACACACCCTCCACGTAAGTTCCATAAAGCCGGATCAGCGAAGTGACAATCCCGCAGCCTGCGGCAAAAATCACCTTGCCCCAGAAGGTCGTGGGGGAGGTGGTATAGTCAGTCGCCATAAAAATTGCACCCAGCATCAGGCCGCCGCTCAGCAGGTGGAACAGCGGGTCGGCGCCGGCAATCAGGGTTATCACCGCCACCGTTGCAAGATATGTAAGCGGAATAACCGGATTGATTACCTTACGGACAACAAGATAAATGCCGCCGATCAGCAGGGCGAGCGTACAGGTTTCACCAAGGCTTCCGCCCATAACGCCCAGAAACATGTCCAGATAGCCG
>ENA-UOOK01003315-UOOK01003315.1-fermentation-metagenome-genome-assembly--contig:-NODE-3315-length-18460-cov-6.292529_pt1 | contig 18460 bp, 9 predicted proteins | sample MGYA00245777_ERZ724023 | MGnify/ENA primary metagenome ERZ724023 (study PRJEB28704, sample SAMN03018312) | fermentation metagenome | biome: anthropogenic terrestrial biome; feature: soil; material...
ATCTGGGGTGCTTGCTGGAGGAAATGTTCCCAGAGGCAAATATTCAAATGATTAGCTCAGTTATTAGTCGTAAAGGCGCTGCGCGAACAAATGAATTTACTCGTGTCAATGAATTTATTTTCTTTGTCATGATTGGTAATTGCTCAATAATTCCTTCTGACAATGCCGAGTATGCATTGGAGGGAGAGTCTATTCACTGGCAATCATATAGAAGAAGCAGTGCCATGAATGTTCGGACATCACGACCACGACAGTTTTACCCCATTTATGTGGATGTTAGGACGAATAAAATAGTAGAAGTCGGGGATGCAATAGCACACGATGTTGATAGATTCTCAGTAAAGCAATTACCACATTGCGAAGCGGTGTTTCCAGTACGAGACGATGGAACCGAGATGCTTTGGGGCTTAACACCGAATACTTGTAGGAATCTTGTAAAAAAGGGGTACCTCAAAGCTGCCAGACATACCCCCAACAAGCCGCAACTTTACGTGATTCAATACCTTATGAGTGGAACCATAAGAGACATAGAAAGCGGAGTAATTCAAGTTACTGGGTATGCTGAAGACGGGAGTGTACTTGCATCGAATATTGAAACAAAGAAGATTATGCCGAGAACTCAGTGGAACTTCGACTCTCACGATGCAAGAGATTTTGGTACTAAAATATTGAAGAATGTGATAGGAGAATTGCGATTCGATTTCCCAAAGTCGCTATATGCAGTTCATGACTGTCTACTGTACTTTCTTGCAGACAAGAAGGATGCACTCATTGTAGATTTCTTTGCTGGTTCTGGCACTACGCTTCATGCGGTCAATCTCTTAAATACAGAGGATAATGGTCATCGTCGTTCTATAATGGTGACTAATAACGAAGTATCGTATGATGAGGCGAGAAGGTTGACCACGCAAGGATTCCAGCCCGGCGATCCGGAATGGGAAAAGCTTGGCATTGCCCGCTATGTCACATGGCCGCGCACGGTCTGCTCCATCGAGGGGCATGATGTGAACGGCAATCCGCTTAAGGGGGATTATCTTGCCAACGACGCAGATGGAAACCCCATTCCGATGTCGCAGGGATTTAAGGCAAACTGTGAATACTTCAAGCTGGGCTTTCTCGACAAAGACGATGTCGCATTGGGCAGGCAGTTCAAAGAGATTCTTCCACTGTTGTGGCTAAAAGCAGGTGCCATAGGCAAACGCCCGGAGCTATGTAGCGAAGTTCCAGATATGCTGATACTTCCGGAGAACAAGTTTGCAGTTTTGATAAGCGAAAGCAGCTTCATGGCCTTCGACGAACAACTCAACGCGCATCCGGAAATTGATACGGTGTTTATTGTGACGGACTCGGAAAAGGCGTACCGCGAGATGATATCCGGTCTTCGCGCCAAGCATACATATCAGCTGTATCGCAGCTATCTTGATAATTTCCGCATCAACGCAAGGAGGTAAGAAAGATGAAGGTTGAATTATTCCCGTTTCAAAAGCAGGCGCTTACAAACCTGCGTCTGAATACCGCCGAAGCGCTCGGCAGCTATCGCCGTACTCATACCCCGCAGATCGTTTCCTATACAGCCCCCACAGGTGCTGGCAAGACCATCGTTATGTCCTCGCTGATTGAGAGCATCTTATTTGGTGATGATACATATCCGGATCAGCTCGACGCTATCTTTGTATGGCTCTCAGACTCACCGGAGTTGAATCAGCAGTCTAAGGATAAAATTGACCTAAAAGCCGATAAAATCACACTCGACCAATGTAAGATTATAACCGATGACTCCTTCGATCAGGAAATGCTCGATGATGGAAACATCTATTTTTTGAATACACAGAAGCTCGGCAAAAGCAGTAATCTGACAAAGCATGGTGACGGTAGGACGTACACCATTTGGGAAACGCTTGCCAATACCGTCCGTGAAAAATCAGACAGGCTTTACTTCATCATAGATGAAGCCCATCGCGGTATGCAAGCGCGCGACGCGGCCAAAGCCACCACCATTATGCAGAAATTTCTTAAAGGCAGCCCAGATGATGGTTTGCCAGTTATGCCTGTTGTAATTGGAATGACAGCTACTCCGGAGCGTTTCAACAATCTCGCTTCTGGAATCATGTCCACTACACATTTTGTTGTGACGACAGCAGATGAAGTCCGCGCTTCCGGTCTTCTCAAAGACAGGATCATCATCACATATCCGGATACCATTAATAATGATATGGCGGTTCTTCAAGCCGCTGCGGACGATTGGAAACAGAAATGGGAGCATTGGACGCAGTATTGCTATGAGCAGCATTATGCGTATGTGAATCCCGTTTTCGTCATTCAGGTTCAAAACGGCAGCGGAAGTCAGCTTTCTGCTACAGATTTAGACGATTGCCTGCAAAAAATAGAAGAGCGCACCGGTGAACGTTTTCAACCCGGTGAGGTTGTCCATACCTTCGGTCAAACCAACGGCACTCTTGTTATCAATGGAATAGAAGTCAACTATTGTGAGCCCTCCCGCATCGCTGATGACCGTAAGATAAAAGTTGTTTTCTTCAAGGAGAATCTATCCACAGGTTGGGACTGCCCACGCGCCGAGACGATGATGTCCTTCCGTCATGCCAATGATGCCACTTATATCGCGCAGCTCCTCGGACGCATGGTGCGTACTCCGATGCAGATGCACATTATGGTAGATGATGTTTTGAACGACGTTCATCTGTTTTTACCATACTTCAATGCAGAAACCGTTAAGGACGTAGCCGAAGCCCTGCAAAGCACCGAAGGCGGTAACATCCCAACCGATGTATATGGTGAAGCGTTCGGCGAGAAAACTTTTGATACTCTCACTGTACGACCGAAGCAGACTACGCCAAGGGCTGCTGCGCCGCGCCATGAAGTCATAACACCGGGGCAGCTTAGCTTAGATGATATTGCTCAGCCGGAATCCGACAATATGGGTGAAACTGCTCCCAGTGATGCAATCGGTGCAACTGCCTCATCGGCCTATGCCCAGACACCCAGCGGTCAGAATGTCCAAACAGTGCAAGAGTATCCTGCGCCTATTGAGGAAACGCCAAATGACTCCGATGTATCAAGTACGGCAGAAGAGATTACCGCAGACTTTGACCGAGAAGAAGTGATGAAAGCAATCAACGACGCAGGTTTGCTTACATACGAAGTGAGAAGTGTGCGCATCAATAATTATCTGCACTCTTTGTTCGCACTTTCACACTTGTTTAGTCAATCGTTGATTTATCAAAACGCCTATGATGAAGTCTGTGATGACATCGTGCGAATGGTTCACGATTATATAGAATCACTCAAATCTAGCGGTAAGTATTCTGAGCTTGCAACAAAGGTGCTGCAGTTCAAGCTGAATACGCAGGTTTTTGACGTGTTCGGCGAAAGCGTAGACAATAACGCCGTTCACGATTTTCTCTCCGCCACGGATACCGACCTGGACAGGCAGTTTAGACTCGCCGATACCAAGCTCGGTAACGAAGGAATAGGTGTGAAATACGGTCGTGAGTATCAGACTGAGGACAATCCGAACGGCTTCAAAATCGATATTATTATTTACGCTGCGGACAGCAACTGCATCGCTGCGCTGAATACTTTTGCTAAAGACCGTTTCCACGTGATGAACGACAGGTATCGGCGCCAGACAATCAACCTGCCAGTAAAGTACAAAAAGAAATACAATGATATCGTTTCCGACGGTGATCTCGTCAGTGCGCACATTTTTATGCTTCCCGAAACCATAAACTGCGAGCACAGTGCGAATGGCAGGGTTTATTCCAACCATCTGTTCGTGGACAATTCCGGAGTGGCCAGAATTGCTCTCAACAACTGGGAGCAAGGTGTGCTTGATGAAGAAGCAGCGCGGTCTGACTTCGTATGCTGGCTTCGTAATCCACCGAGAAAGCCCTGGTCGCTGAGTATTCCGTATGAGAAAGACGGAGTATATAAACCCGCATACCCGGATTTCCTTGTCATTCGTAAGGATGCACACGGCGGATATATCATTGATATCCTTGAGCCTCACGACCAAACACGGACAGACAATCTCGGAAAAGCGAAAGGTTTTGCCGAATATGCCCGGAATAACCCGGTCGTTGGGCGGATTCAACTTATCCGTATGGCTTCAGATGGAAAATTCAAGCGGCTTGACATGTCAAAGACCGCAGTACGGGATAAGGTAAAGCAAGCCATAAATGACGATGAGCTTACGCATATCTTTGATACAGATGGTTTCTGTATGTAGGTTGCTGTAAAAATATATGCTGTCGAAAGGTTGGGGAATGACAAGATGACTGAGCAAGAGAAGCAATTCTTTGCTGCGCTCACAGCAGACCGTGCCGAAAGCGCCGACACCCTTGAAAAGCCCTCAATGAGAGGTATAAAGAATAGCGTTGTTGAAAAGTACTCGGACCAAGCTCATTTTATATATGAGCTTCTCCAAAACGCCGACGACGCTGGCGCTACAAATGCGCATTTCATTCTTGAACCGGACAGACTAATCTTTATACACAACGGCACCCGGCATTTTTCCGTAACAGACCCTTCACATGAAGATGAAGACTCTGACGCTGGTAGGCTTGGGGATATTAACTCAATTACTTCAATCGCCAACTCCAACAAAACGGCGGCATCTATTGGCAAATTTGGTGTTGGATTTAAGGCCGTTTTTCAGTATACATCGACGCCTTATATCTATGATCCCAATGTCCATTTTCGCATTGACCGCTTCATTGTTCCCACTTTTATTGAAGAGGATTTTGAGGGGCGCAGAGCAAATGAAACACTGTTCGTTTTCCCTTTTGACCATGCCGAACGCGGTCAAAAAGAGGCATACAGCGATATAGCAGAGAAACTGAGATCACTCTCTTACCCACTTCTCTTTCTGAGCAGCCTGCGCGACATCGATTTTGAATTTGAAGATGTTATCGGTCTATATGGTAAAAGCATACCAGAAACAAGGCAGATTGGCGAATCCACAGCGGAGTTAATTACGCTTACGCAAAACAGCGGCGAAGATATTGTAGATCAGTATTTGTGGCTGTTCACACGCAAAGATGAAGCCGGGAGAAAGTATTCCGTTGGTTTCTTCCTTGACAAAGACAAAAAACTGCTGCCCAAGAAAGAACCCGCATTCTGCTTCTTCCCGACCAAAGAAAACACCGGCCTTAATTTCCTGATACACGCACCGTTTCTGCTAACAGACAGCCGTGAAGGAATACGGGCAGGCGTTGCTCACAACAATCATATGGTTGCGCTGTTGGCAAAGCTGGCATCCGACAGCTTGCTGTATCTTCGCGACATAGGTATAGAAAAGTCAGCAAGGCTTATTGATGACTCTATTCTGTCCATAATACCCACTGACGGAGACAGCTTTACTGATGTCAATGATAAGCGGCATATTTCCTTTATGCCGTTCTTTACCGAGATCAAGAATATCTTCACAACAGAATCCATACTGCCGACTCGAGATGGGTACTGCGCAAAAGATACTGCTTGTTGGGCCGCAGTCCCGCAATTAGCGGAATTGTTTACTGATGAACAGCTTGCTGATATCTGCGAGATTCCTGAAGCACATTGGGTGTTTGTTTCCATGGGACGTGATGAGATTCAACGTGGAAATAAAGCACTGGCTTCATATGTCGATGAAATAGTCAATACGTGGTTAGATGAGAACACAATCATCAGCGGCCGTACCGTCTGGGATTCGTATTATCGTAAACGGACAAAGTCAATTAAGGGAATTAGCGCAAACTTTGTAGAGAAACAGCCCATAGCGTGGCTTCATGTGTTCTATAAATGGCTTTCTGAGACAACTAAACGGACTGACAGCATCAAGAAAATGCCGATATTTCTTGACAAAGACCGTAAGGCTGTAGCTGCATTTGATTCATCAGAGCATCTGATTTTGTTTCTCCCCGACAAAGACTTAAGTGGATACACTACAGTCTATTCGGAGCTTCTGACCGAAAAAGAAACTGTTGCCTTTTTGGAGAAAATTGGAGTCAAGAAGCCGTCAATAAGAAATCAAATCTACAATATCATTTTACCGCAGTATAAAAGTGGCGTTGAAATAGACACGGATCCGCACTTCCTGCTTTTCTTTAAATACTATAAACAGTGCCCCCAGGAAGAAGTTGACGATTTTATTGAGCTCATAAAGGATTGCGATTTCGTCACTTATTATGAGCCTGATGATAGCCAGCCATACAGGGGAAAAGCCTCTGATCTGTATTTCCCGTCGCCGGAACTCAAGGAGTATTTTGAAACAAAAAAGGACGCACTCTTTGTAGCATACGATGAGTATCTCGATTTGGTCGGCACATCGAATGAAAAGCAACTCGTATCATTTTTGACTGAGCTTGGTATAAAGAAAAGTATCTCAATTGTAACGAGAACTATCGATTATTCCGAAGCAGTCCGGAGAGACCTGCCCATGCCACGATCCACGCGCGGACATTCATGGAGTGAAAAAACTATTGATGGCTGTAAAGAATTGGTAACAGCTATTACAGAATCAAAAAGTATCGAAAAATCAAAACTGCTGTGGAGCGCCCTTGTCGGTATATGTGAGACGTATCACAGTTTGTCATATCTTTTAATAGGCTCCTGTAGCTACTACTATTATTCCGGTTATACTCAATCGTTTGAGGCAGCGGACGTTGTTCTTCTCAGAACAGAAAAATGGCTTGTAAATGCTGCCGGTGACTTCGTATCCACGAGCGAAATAACACGGGATGAAATTGCAAGTATATATGATACCTCATCAGAGGGTGCTTCAAGCCTATTTAACTTTTTACAAATCGCAAATGAAGCTGGCGCAGATGACGACGACGATGACTATGATAATCTGACAGATAAACAAAAAGAACGTATTGAACTGGCTAAGAAAGCCGAAGCGCTCGGATTAACCGAGGACGACTTGGAAGAGATTGCGTTTATTAAGAAGCAGAGAGAAGCTGCAAATGCCGCACGTCAACAAAAAGGACCGCAAGCGCCCACTGGAACCGTGTCAAACGACGACTCCGATTCCGAAGATGACATAGGTGAAGAGGAAGATTTCGGTGAAGACGCAGGTAGTGGGAATGAGGGTTACAATCGCAAGCCTTCATCAAAAGTGATAAGGGATATTGCGAGGCGGACGAAGCCACAGCCGACACGCAATGACATTGTGCAACCAGAGCCAGAAGACCGCGCAGATGAGGAAATTGATGAAGATGAGTATACTCCTCGACCGGTAGATTACAGCAAGAGGATTGAACAGGCAAAGCAGAAGAGTGCAATTGAAATAGACAAGATTGCTTATTTTGAAGGCCTTCAGAAGCGTGCTGTAAATGCTGAAAAATACTCTTTCTGCTGGTTTAATACTCTGCTCGAAATGGAAACGCTGACCAGCAACGCGAACAATCTGAACAGCAAAGAAGTATCTATCAGTTTTGCCCGCGTAGAAAGGGAATCTGGAACGCAGCGAACGCTTGTGTTGAAATACCCGAGTCGCTATATTCCTCAGTTTATGGAGGATTTAGCTGACATCCCTCTCGTATTACACTTTGGAGATCAGACGAAAACCGTTGCAATAGAGGTCGCAAACGTAAAATCATATACGCTCAGAGTCAAGCTGAAGACAAATGCAGACATTGACGGCATTGATCTTTCTGCTGTTACTGAAGCACGCATTGACGCAAAAAGCCCGGTCTTCTTATTGGAGGAACTCCGTAAGCAGTTTGCAGCTTTGGGGTATGATGATGACTATAACATGCAGCAAAACCTTTGTGAAAACATTGAGTTTGTATTTGGCCCTCCCGGTACAGGCAAAACAACGCACCTTGTAAGAAATATACTGATTCCAATGATGCAGCAGCAAGAAGATTTAAAAGTCCTCGTCTTGACGCCAACAAATAAGTCCGCTGATGTTCTTGTGAGCAGACTAATGGATACCATGGGGAGCGATACTTCCTATATTGACTGGCTTGTACGATTTGGCATCACTAACGATGAAGCTATTGAAGCGAGTGAGGTGTTCCGGGATAAAACATTCGATATTCGTAAGCTGAAGCGGACAATCACAGTCACAACGATCGCCAGATTCCCATATGATTTCTTTATGCCGAATGGCGCGCGTATTTTCCTTAATGCAATCAACTGGGATTACATTGTGGTGGACGAGGCTTCAATGATTCCGATAGCAAATATCGTTTATCCTTTGTATAAGAAAACTCCGAGAAAATTCTATATTGCCGGAGACCCATTTCAAATAGAACCCATTACAGCAATTGATCTGTGGAAAAACGAAAACATATACACAATGGTTCAGCTTGACTCATTTGTTGATCCTGTTACTGTCCCGTATAAATACCCGGTCACACTACTTACGACACAATATCGAAGCATCCCGGCAATTGGCAGCGTATTCAGCAAATTTGCTTATGGCGGGATTTTGAAGCATAATCGAACGGCAGACAGCGCCAAACTACTCAATGTTGACTGCGGGTTAAATATATCCGCTTTGAATATTGTGAAATTTCCGGTAACGAAATATGAGAGCATTACCCGCTCAAAAAGGCTACAGCATAGCAGCTCATACCATATTTACTCTGCCTTGTTCTCCTTTGAGTTCACGAGCTTTCTTGCCGAAAATATTGCGAGGGCAAATGAAGGAACACAGCGTAATTTTACGATAGGTATTATAGCGCCGTATCGAGCTCAGGCAGATTTGATAGACAAGCTGATGGCGTCGGCGAGCCTTCCTGTATCTGTCAGTGTTCAGGTAGGCACAATACACGGGTTTCAGGGAGATGAATGTGATATTATAATTGCCGTCTTCAATGCTCCTCCTTCGATATCTTCTTCTAAGGAGATGTTCCTCAATAAGAAGAACATTATCAATGTTTCTATAAGCCGGGCGCGAGATTACCTGTTTATTATTATGCCCGACGATGATACTGAAAATGTTGAGAACCTAAGGCTGGTCAAACGTGTTGAACGACTTGCCAAAGATGAGCATGCTACAGAATGGCACTCGCACGACTTGGAAAAATTGATGTTTGGAACTAGCGATTTCCTTGAGGAAAACACTTTTTCAACCGGTCATCAAAGCGTTAATGTATACGGCCTGCCCGAAAAAACGTATGAAATACGAAGTGAGGATACAGCCGTTGACGTTCAGGTTCATAGGAATATAACTGTGCAGATTCCGCAATCAAACTTGCCGCTTGATGATAAAAACAAGTCGCTACCTGTCTCTGTTGAGACTCAGCCTGCCCGTAACACAAAAAAACGCGGAGACGTAGTAAGTAAACAATACGGAGACGGGTATGTCGTGAAGAGAGCGATTAATTCTGGGAAGACGTATGTCACCATCCAGTTTGGAAATATTCAAAAAACCTACGATGAGGATGTTGCTCGAAAAAACAGAGAGCTTACATTCTTCTAATCCAAACGGAAAAGCTCCCCAGCCGCCACGGTGGTAGCCGGAGAGCCTGCCCAGGTTAGATCAGGTCACTACACTCGGCGTGAAGCTTGCTCTTGGCTTTTTTGAGCCTTGATAGGAATGTCGTGCGTGGTATGCCGATAATATCTGCGATGTCGCTGTCCGAAAGGCCATCGAGGCGAAGCTCCCCAATGCGACGAGCTTCCGGCATCAGCTCATCCAACCTTTTAAGGAGCTGGTCAAAGATGATGCGGTCAGTCACGATAGATTCTATGTCGGCGGACTCGTCCTCGCGGATGTCGCCGACCACCTCCTGCTCGTAGTCGAGCGATAAACTGTCTCCGGCGGCGCGGTACTTGCAATCGGCGCAGTCGCCGCCGCAGAGCCACCACCTGCTTCCGGGGCAGGAACAGCAGCCGTGGCGGTGCGCCTTACGGAATGTGTTCCAGATCGGGCGGTAGAACGCGTTGTAGACCTCATCGCTGACAGGGATGCACTGCTTGGTTGCGGGGTCGTAGATGTAGTGTTCCTTGCGATTTTCATTGGTTGACATGGATTTTTCCTCCTGTGACTTTCGTTGAGGATCACAGGAAGAAAGGCTCCCGTGATCTCTCACAGGAGCTATCCAATAGTTAGCAAGGTTGTCGCGCTATGGTTAGCAGCGATAGTAACGATAGTAAAGATATTAGTTTTAAGGAGGAAAACCGATGCCCGAACAGAGCATACCGTACTTGTGCGGCGGGGTCTTTCTGACCCACTTGATGAAGGCGCATCCGTCAAGAAAAGGCGTGCGCGAACACTATATGGGCGAACACGACGGTCTTTCTGACCCTGAAACCATGCTGGCATTTATTCAAGTGATGAGTCCGGACTTTACCGCGCCCGCCGGTGGCACATTTAAAGAGAATACTTCCGCATACAAGAACTGCCGAAAAGAATGTGGAACATACCTGCCTTTTAGCGAGGATTCTGCCGAAGTTCATGCGTTTGACGAGTGCGTTCGAAATGACTATCAGACCGCGCTGTCACGCATGGCTGCGTTTGCCGATGGTTTCCTCGATGTCGATACGACCTCAAAAAAAGACGAGCGCCTCGTAAAGACGCTCGTGGAAATAATCCGGGATGACATCATTCCGGATACAGATATGTTCTATATAAATGAGGATGGCTCTCCCTCAACAAGAGAACAGATCCTTGCGGCTACGGAGATTTGCTTTCAGCCATTTCTCGTCGGAGTTTGGCACTATATCTTGTTTCATCGACCGACGAACATCCTCGGTCGCAGCACGATTACGGACTGGAAGCCGACACTTTTGGGAACGCATATCGAGCGGGTCTATCCCTGCAAAGGGCATAAAGATGCTGCTGAAGCGAAACGGACGGAAGATACGGACATACCACCGGTCGAAGCCGAAATAGTGGATGACGTCCCAAAAAGTGATGAAAGCCCGCGTTCTGAGAAGACGGAGGCCGCTTCACAGGCCAAAAAACAGGTTATCATGAACAATTACGGCAAGGGTGTGCAGATTGAAGAGCTCAACGGGACTCTGACAATCAACATAAATTGAGGGGCTGCATATGGAGGACAAGCTGAAGAGCATATCGGACGGCATACAGCAAACCGTTCCAGAGGTGAGTACATACAACAATTACGGGAAAGGCGTTCAGGTTGGCCACGCCGACACTTTTTCCCCAACGGTTAACCTGATAATAACCGGCTCGAATGGTCAGCAGAGGCCAGCCAATACTGATTACTACAATCTGTTCATTGGCTTTGACCCATTTATCTCCGACCATCTGCTTGTGCCGAAAGACCGTGCATTAACCGAGTACATGACGCCGGAATTAAAGAGCCGATTTGCTTCTTTGGATGATAACGCAATCGCGGAAATAAAGAGATTTCCGTCTATTATTGTTGATGAATATTGTAAAACCACTCCAAGCGAGAAAAACGCCGTATTTGCGTTTGTGACAGATGTCCGCAAACAGCAAAACGGCGTGATGGTCTACTTCCGGCAGCTCTATCCAATCCCGGTCAAGGTGTTGCTTGAGAACGAATATGCACTTGATACCGTGAATGGTTATGAATCGTACCGAACGCACTGGGCGATAAAGAATATCAACTTAATACAAGTGTTACAGGACGCAGGTGTTGCTATGTGGGGGTGATTGAATGGCAGATAAAAATGAAATAGTGCTGGCTGCCGCACAGCCCACAGCAGTTGAATTTCCACAGGCCACGAACGGAATGGTCAACACCGGCTCCGGCATTCAGGTGGGCACGAATGCCGGAACAATAAACCTGAATATTAACTGCCCTACGCCGGAGCTTATGCAGGGACTCATGTCGATATTTGCTGCACATCCAGCGCCGCAAAAAGTGAGCCATAAGCTGGAATGGGCTTCATTGAATCAGGAGCGCTACTGTTTGTTCGTTCTGGAGAACGAGGATTATAACTGCGGTGCTTTCTCCATCGCCAAGAATTGCGCCTTGTGCAAATACACTGCCCAGGAGCATAAGAAACGGTATGCCAACATCACGCCAGCCGTCCTTGCCGAGCTTGCGAGTATGCCGTGTATCTTTGCCAAGAGGAATATGCACTTCGGCTATACCGAAGAAGGTCATCCAGCGCTGCTCGGTCGCATTACGGATATGCGAGTGCAGGGCGAAACAATAAAGGTATGCTTCACTGGCTTCCAAGGCATATCACAACAGCTTCTAAACCAGAATATCGGACTGCTTGGAATGGTACATGCATCGCTGCGGAATGAGCTTGACGAAGAACACTGGTCGATCAAAAATGGTAATCTGATCGATGTAATGGCACGGCTGCACGTCGATATTGAATGAAGCCGCAGCATGGAAAGGAGCGCATATGGGAAACAGGATCAAGACGGCAATCCAGAAAATCACGCTGAACGACCACACCTTCTCCGGAGTGACGTTTGAGCCGACGCTTATCAACTTTTTCTTTGGCAACAATGGAACCGGCAAATCTACCCTCGCCAAGAACATAGGCGTCCCTGCCGCAACAGAGTGGATTTCCGGTTTAACACCCGGCGATTATACACTGATGGTCTATAATGAGGAATTCATCGCTGACAATATCCAGAGCTACGGCAATATTCCCGGCGTTTTCACCATCACCCAACAGAATGCGGAAATCAAAGCCGAAGTCGATAAAAAGACTGCGGAAAAGCGAGCGCTTGATGCAAAAATCAAGTCCATCGACAGTAAGATCGCTGACGAGCGAGAAAAACAGAAAAAAATTGATGCTGCATATGAGAAAACCATATGGGACATGACCGAGTCTGTCAGAACACAGTATAAAGAGACACAGACCGGATATACGCGCGACAAGAAGAAATTCGTCGCCCATCTGGAAACCTACTCCCCAGTAGATATAGATGAAGCGGCTCTCTCCCAACTACACGCAGTCGCTTATGGAGCATCAGATACGCGGTTCATTGAGTACAAACTTATTGATGTTGCCACCATTCCCGCATCGACTCTCCTTGGAGAGGCTATCGTTGGTAGCAGCGATTCTGCCTTTGCCAGCTTCGTCCGCGCATTGAACGCTTCCGGATGGCTCAGTCAAGGGCATAAGGCATACCAGCATGAGGCAGGAAGGAAATGTCCATACTGTCAGCAGGACTTGCCGGACACGTTTGAGGCTGACCTTGCCTCCTGCTTTGACGAGCAGTATAAAAAGAGCGTTACCGAGCTGGAACAGTTTGTGTCGGCATACCGAGCTGCATTAAACGCCATACACGCACTTCTCACCGAGAACAGCAAGAATCCATTCACCTGTGAACTACTTTCGGAGTACAAGACCAAATTCGACCTGTTCATGGAGCGGGCACAAAGCAATGTTGCTCTCTTGAAACAGAAAACTGACGACCCCGCGAAGACAGTCATCCTTGCGGATTTATCGGACATCCTTCTTGACATCAATGGTGTAATCGAGCAGATTAATGCGAAAATCAAAGAGTATAATGCCGTTATCGACGCAAAAGGGAAAAAGCAGCAGGATTGCGTCGCACAGGTGTGGCAGCTCATGGCGTTTATATGCCGGTCTGAGATTGCTGTACATAAGAGCGGAAAAGAACGGCACACCGCCGATATCGAGCGGCTTAGCGGCGAAATGGGTACGGCGAAGGAAGCCTCCGACGCTCTACAAGCTGATATCGGGCGTTTGAACCAGCAGACCGTGAACACGACCGTCGCCAAGGACAGCATAAATGCGCTTCTGAAAGCCGCTGGTTTTCAAGGCTTTTATCTACGGGAAAAACCAGGCGCACAGTATGTCTATGAGCTGATACGTGAAACCGATGAGAAGGTCGCAAAAGGACTTAGCGAGGGCGAACGTCATTTCATTGCTTTCCTTTATTTCTATCACATGGTCGTTGGCAGCCAGTCCGATGACGGAAAAACGGTCAATAAGATCGTAGTCATCGATGACCCCGTTTCCAGCATGGACAGCAGCAGTATGTTTACTGTGGCGTCTCTCGTTCGGGACTTGATTGCCATTTGCTATAACAACTATCGGATGACAGATCATGGCAGTCAAAACGACCACATTAAACAATTCTTCTGCCTGACGCACAACCCGTTCTTCTTCAAAGAAGTTTCTTATAACAGGATTGCAGAAAACGAATGTGTAGGTATATACGAGCTGAAGAAGCGCGAGAACAATCAGTCGTACATCATTGAATGTATGCGCCCTGATGGCCGTGTTGGAGGCGGCAAGGTTAATTATTCACCAGTGAAAAATACTTATGACTCTCTTTGGGAAGAGTACAGAACAGCGACTGATTCGATTGCACTCATCAACGTGACGCGGCGCATTTTGGAATACTACTACCTTCAGATATGTGGTTATTCCAGCGGCGACCTGCGATCTGATTTGTTGGAAAAGAACCGACATCGCTTTGAAACTACGCTTTCGGATGGTTCTATCGATAAAACCGACTACAATGTGGCAGCAGCTATGCTTTCGGTTCTAAATATCGGAGCGCGCGGTTTCAATGATGGTCTGTTCTTCGATGCTTCCGCTATTGAGCCACAGCAGATAAGAACTGTGTTTGAAAAGATATTTACAGCTACCGATCAGACGCAACATTACAATATGATGATGAATGTGAAATAAAAAAGACTAAAGTTGATGAGGATCAAGATAAGTATGCACGAAATCAAGTGTCCGAGTTGTGGAAAAACATTCAATCTTAACGAGACCGATTATGAGGACATTCTAAATCAAGATGCTCAGATGGCAAAGCGATTTAACAAAAACATTGTGTATGAGGGAGAGAGGATGTTATGTATATTGCAAATATATCAATTGAAAATTTCAGAGGGTTTAGCGGTAAAAAAGTAATTGAACTCAATGAAAAATTAAATATTTTCATTGGCCATAATAACTCAGGAAAGACCACGGTTATCAAAGCCCTTCAAATCCTATTTGACACATCATATTCTAAAAAACTGAGCATTAATGATTTTAATCGGCAATTATCCATAAACGATTTAAAAGCAAATCCCCCGCAGGTCGTAATTTCCTCAATTCTTAAGGAGAACGAGGGTGAAGCGGAGTATTCCGAGGAGATCGTTTTAGTCTCAACAATGCTGACAAAAATTCAGCGCCCTTATGAAGCTAAAATTACTTACGAATTTTTTCTGCCTGAAAAGGAAATCGAAGAATATAGGGCTACCATGGCGGCCATTTCTAGCCCAAACATCGAAGAATACTGGAGTGAAATCGAGCATTCTTTTTTAAGTAAATATGTGTGGAAGTTGTACGGTGGCGACGAGAAGTTAAAAATGGTCGTTGATAATGATATCCTGAATAAATTCGATTTCGAGTTTATGCAGCCGATCAGGGACGTTGAAAGAGATTTAAGTTCTGGAAGCAACTCTCTTCTGAAAGAAGTTATAGACTTTTTCATCGATTACGAAATTAAGAATGATACTTCAAAAACTAAGGATGAAATTAAAGGCAATTTGCAAAAAGTGAAACGAGAATTCGCCGAATCGTCACAGCAGCTAATGACTAAGCTACAAGGTCGCCTTACCGCTGGAGAAAAGCAGATCGTAACATACGCAGACGATACCGGTGCAACTTTTGACGAGTCTTCGCCTCATTTCAGCGGAGTTTTAAACGAGACGACCCTATACTCTGCTTTAAGACTCACTCTGGAGGATAAAACCGGTATTAAGCTACCGCCAGCCAATAATGGCTTGGGCTATAATAATCTGATATACATTGCTTTACTTCTGGCCAGAATGCAAAAAGACGCGATGGGTGAATACTACGGGAGTAACGCTAAACTATTCTCTGTTTTGGCAATTGAGGAGCCGGAAGCCCACCTGCATCCGTCGCTTCAATATCGTTTTCTAAAATTTCTGAATGATAATATGAAATCCAACGTCAGGCAGATATTTATAAGCACGCATTCGCCAAACATTACCGCCGCTTCCAAACTGGATAATCTGATTGTCCTAAATAAAGAAAAAGAGGAAATCGAAGTTGCTTATCCGGGTCGTGTCTTTGATCTGAAAAATAAAGACGATAAAGCTTCAAAGGCATATATCGAAAGATACCTTGATGTGACGAAATCCGATATGCTATTCGCCAAAAGAATTATCTTGGTCGAAGGCATCAGCGAACAGTTGCTGTTGCCCATATTCACTCGTTATCTAAACGGCGACCTTGTCGATAGTCATGTCGCCGTTATCAATATTGGCGGCAGATACTTTTCCCATTTCTTGAAACTTTTTGATAGAGATAAAAGTAAGTATGCCATAAATAAGCGCGTAGCGGTAATTACCGATTTAGACCCAGTCAGAAAAAAAGCTGGTGTCAAAGGTGCTCGGTTTTGCTCATGTTACCCGTTTGAATTAAGTAAAGATAGCGGTTATGAATATAAAGCCTCGTCAAATTTGATTGCCGATCTCTATTCGGATCGTAAAAAGTCAATCAGTGTTTTCACGCAAACGAAAGATACCGGCTGCACTTTTGAATACGACTTACTGCTGCATAACCCTACCTGCAAAGAGCTGATTGTGCCGAGCATCACCAACGGTGATATTTTACTATCTCTAATGAATAATTACGCCAAGAAATACGAGGAGATGGTCGCGGCCGTCGGCGACAGTGATGAATGTAAGCGTATAAAAGACGGTTTAGCAGACTCTAAAAATAAAGATCAACTTATTGCCGCCCTATATTTGCTCTATGTTAGTAAAGCCGAGTCGGCGCAGGAAATCGCCGAGGTTTTAAGTGAAAAAGAGGCCGCTTATCTTAAAGGAGCTTTTTCGTTTAAGATACCGCCATATATCGAGGGGGCTATCAAATGGGTTCTGGAATAATAACCTTAAAAGATAGTCATGAGACAATCGATATCGAACATCCTTTTAAAGTCAATGCGGGGCCGGGAGCTGGCAAAACTACATGGCTTATTAATCATATTCAAAATGTGGTTCAGCACTCCAATCGCCTTGGACAAGTCAAGAAAATCGCCTGTATTACATATACCAACGTCGCCGCAGAAAAAATCCTATTGAATCTCGGCGAAGCATGCGAAAACGTTGAAATCGGCACAATCCATGCTTTTTTATACAAGCATGTTGTTAAGCCCTACGTTTCCTTTTTAGGCATCCCGGAACTAGCTGTCGATAGAATAAAAGGACATGATGAATACGTCCCAAATAAATCGATCTTGTACAGTGTAAAGGCGGAAACCAAGCAAACGTATCTGGATGATAAAAACCTTTTAGAGGCTCTGCTCGATTTGCAGTGGAAATTCGATAAAAGCGGCATCTTGCAAGTTATGCCGCGTAAAATATTTAAATTTAGAATCAAAAGAGAAACATACCTCGTCTATAAGAAAATTTGCTGGAGTAAGGGCATTTTGCACCATGATGATGTTTTATATTTCAGCTGGCGTCTCATTAGTGAATACCCTTCTATCCTTGAGATTTTAAGGGCTAAATTCCCATATATTTTCGTTGATGAGTTTCAAGACACTAATCCGATTCAAGCGGAAATATTAAAGAAATTAGCTGAAAAAGAAAGCATCATAGGTGTGATCGGGGACAGGGCTCAGTCGATATACAAGTTTCAGGGAGCCGATGTTACCCAGTTTACTAATTTTAACATCAATGGAATGGTCGAGTATAAAATTGAGGGGAACCATCGCAGCACGGCAGAAATAATCAATATTTTGAATATCGTAAGAAATGATCCGACGCTTACTCAATATAGTCCAGAAAATAGGCACGGATGTCAGCCTCGAATAATGGTTGGCGATGTTATGGCGACTTATCAACAGGCTAAACAGATTTGCGGAAAGGAAGCTCTGTGGACACTTTGCTATAAAAATGTGACGTCTAATTGCTTGAAAAAGGGCTACAACGCGATAGATGAAGATATTATGTTGGAAGATATTATTGCGAACGATAGCAATTCTGCTCGCGCAAAACAGCTCTTTTATGTTATATCTTCAATTGAAAATTCAAGAGATAATAAGGTTAAGGATGCTCTTAAACTCATGAAAAGAGCCATGCGAAATGAGGATGCAGACCAAGCAGCCTTAGTTCAACTGCAGTATTTTTTAGATAATTATGAGCTTTTCAAAGACAAGACATTAACTGAATTCTATACTACTTATTTAGATAATAAAGCCTTCCACAAAAGCAAAATTACTACGGGAAAGCCCAAAGTATTTTATGATTCAAAAAAATACAGCGATATGGCTCTGACTGTCAGAATTGAAAATGATGATTGCATAAACAGAACAATTCATAAAGCAAAGGGCGACGAGAATAACTGTGTGATGGTTATCGTTTCGGAAATCGATGATGCCAATCAGGGACTGGATTTTATATTAAACCCGAATATCGCCTCTGAAAATAACCGAGTTTATTATGTCGCGCTTAGCCGTGCTAGGGAAAAACTTTTCATTTCAATCCCTAAAATAGATAGCGAAGTAAAAGAAGCGGTTTTCTTTAACGGCAATACTACTTTATCC
>ENA-UOOK01003316-UOOK01003316.1-fermentation-metagenome-genome-assembly--contig:-NODE-3316-length-18458-cov-8.397653_pt1 | contig 18458 bp, 11 predicted proteins | sample MGYA00245777_ERZ724023 | MGnify/ENA primary metagenome ERZ724023 (study PRJEB28704, sample SAMN03018312) | fermentation metagenome | biome: anthropogenic terrestrial biome; feature: soil; material...
TTAAGTACTCCAGCCCCCTGCTTTCCGCTATTCTGAACTCATCCAATAGTTCCGGCAATTGTATGTAGCGAGTGGCGATCCCAAGCCTGCACGCTGCCTGTCCCAGAGCTTGTCCCAGGTAACTTTTTCCGGCTCCCGTAGCTCCGAAGATATTGACATTACTTGCATGACGGATATATTGACAACTGGCAAGCTCCAATATTACTTGTTTATCCAGCTTGCGTTCGACATTGTAATTGATGTTTTCTACACAGGCTTCCGAGTTTTGGAACTTGGCCTGGCGCAGCAAACGATGTATGCGATTAGTCTTTCTCTTGTTTTGCTCCCTGTCCACAAGAAGCCCCAGTCGCTCTTCAAAGCTCATTTCTTCAAAAGTCGATGATTCATATTGTTCTTCTAAGGCTTCAACAAAGCCCGGCAGTCTCATAGTTTTAAGTTTCTCTATAGTTTCGTTTCTTAGCATGTTTTATCCTTCCTATTTCTTCCCGAAGTAATCCGCACCGCGGCTGAAACCTTTAGGCTTTGTTATTTGATTGCTTTCATTTTCCCTGGCTACAAGATCTTCTTCACGCTCTAAAATTCTTTTGATCTGGCTGTAGGTGGGAGAGCTGCCAACTTCAAGCAGGTAGGCACAGGCAGCTTCCAGCCGCGTGCTGGAATACTTGTCCTTAAGACCCAAGATGCCAAAGCAAGATCTGTATGCCTGCTGCTCTATGACCGCCTTGTCCAAGACCCCTTGTATAACTTTCTTGCAGGATCTTCCGATCTTTTCCGCCCAGCTAAGGAAACGTTCTTGATCCCAGTCAACAAAAAAGAGTTTTCCGGGAGGCATGTGGTCGTTTACAGTGATGTACCTGTTATTACCCCATGATCTTTTATGTGAAGCAACACGCTGATGGTGATAGAATATTTCTACGGTTCTATCTGTCGCCCTGATATCCATGCTTTCACCTAAGTATTCGAAGGGCACTGAATAGAAACAGCCGCGGTACGACACATGGCAATTGGGCTGTACCTTGGCTTCTGACCACTCTGATAAGAGGAATGGTTCGGGAGGAAGCGTAAGCAGGAAGTCCTTTTCTTCACCATTAAAGGCGTTCCAACGGCTTACGCTTCTTCCTGTCAAAGGAGCTGAGTTGATTTCTTCCAGGGCTTTTCCCACACTTTCATGCAGGTCAAAGAAATTGTGAAATGTCTTGTTTCTAAGTTTTCCCAGAATTCTGTGCGAGGCAATCTTTACAGAATTTTCTACAGCAGCTTTGTCTTTTGGTTTGCGAGCTCTTGTTGGTAAGATCACTGTCCCATAGTACTCTGCCATCTCCTGATAGGTGCGATTGAGTTCAGGCTCATAGAATATTGCTTTGTTAACGCCTGTCTTAAGGTTGTCCGGTACTAAAGTTTTCGGCACACCGCCAAAGTATTTGAAACAATTGATATGTGCCGCTATCCAGCTGGGTAGCTTTTCGTTTCGGAAAACTTCTGCATAGATAAGCTGACTGCAAGGTAGAACAGCAACAAAAAGGCTTGCTTCACAGAGTTCTCCTTCGTCTTCGTCGTAGTAAGCGATCTTAGACCCTGCCCAGTCCAGCTGAACAGCTATGCCTGGTTTGTGATGAAGACGTATGGTGGCTTTTTCTGTCTTGGCATACTTGTGATAGTAACGGCGAAATTGAGTTTCCATGTAGTAGCGATTGCCGTTTTGAATGCATTCCTCTACATACTCCTCCCAGAGTAGTGTCAGGGTAACATGCTGTTTAGCTAATTCTGCGTGAACGTATTCGTAGTCGGGGAGTTCATACGATTCATCCCTATTCTCTCCCAAGCCTGTTTTTCGCTGCATTGCCGGCTCAAAGTCCAAGTTTGTTAGCTCGTTCAGGTCTTGTGAATTGAGCCAACCCTGGCTTTGAGCATACCTGACGAGGATGGCTACAGTGCTTCGAGATACACCGTGCAGTTTTGCGGTCTGCCTTTGACTGATGCCATTGTAAACAGAACGCACAATCTGTAAATAGTTTGATTCCATCTCAAACCTCCTAAAATTAAATTTGCCGCTTCATGGCGGCAATTTAATTCTATCGAAGTATGTTCAATTTTGAATGAATTTATTAAAGGAGCGCGGCAGTGGCTCTTTTCGTGCGCGCGGGTGGCTCCTAACCCGGCGCGCGGGTGGCCTTATTAATGCGCGCTACTGGCCTTCTGAGAGCGTGGTTTCCAACGCTCTAATCTAATAAGACTAAGGACTAAAGTGACCCTCATAATTTGTCCCAAATAATCTAACTTTTGAGTGTCACTCTATGCTGCAATATGCTACTTTTCATCTACACCCTTTTCCATATACCTCAAATACCATTTTTTATCTTTATTAATCACAAGACCCATATCCATTAATATTTTTAACATTGCTGTAGCAGAAATCATATCTTGGTTAAAGCCTTGGATTACTTCTTCATCCGCGTTGCCAATTACCCCAAATTCGTCCAAATGTGATAAAACCAAATACGCTGGATAGCTAATGACATTTGTAAACTCATGAGAGTATTGAGAATTATCAAATAATGCCTGAAATCTTCGCATATTAGCTATCACATCTCCGCCTTCTTCATAATTCAATAGTTTGGAAATTTCTTTAACTCTTTGTGCATCATTTGTGTTGCTAAAGATAACTCTAGTTCCCATGGAGGCAGAGACTTCATTAGGAAAATCTGATGGATATTGTGAAGATAAAATAACGCCTAATCCATAAGATCTAGCCTCACGGATTAATCGATCCATATACGGAGATTTAAGTACTCGATGAGCTTCATCGAAAACAATAAATTGCCTCACATAACCCGTCGGTGGTTGAGCATTATAGAAAGATTGTGCAGACATGACTACGAACTGAGCTAGTGCATTTTTCACCTCATCACTAGCAATATCATGTAAGTCAATTACAATAGATGCATTAACAAGGTCTTTGTATGTAGTTTTATTGTATTCCGGCCTAAATATGTCTAAGGAAAAAAGAGGACTTAAACGGTTGTACGCAGCTATATTTGATTCTTTTAATATGTTTCCGACGTCTGAAAAATCTGGATACTCAATATTTATAGGATATTCTCTTCTCCCATAAATAGGAATTCCCTTCATTGAGTATACTTCTTCTAAAGCAACCCTTACAGCATTAGATTGTTGTATTCCTAAGCCATATGCTTTGCGAAATACATCTTGGAGTCCTTGGATATGCTCAGAAACCCATAAGAATTTCTTACCAGTTTCAGGATGTATCTGTGGATATGGAATTAGAGGATTAAATGGTAATCCATCAAAGGACACATATGACGACTTCAAACCGGCACGTGCACAGAATTCTCTATCAGTAGCAAAGTCATTCTTCATATCTATAAGCAGAACATTGATATTCATTTCTCTAAGCTTAACAACCAGATATTTCAAGAAAGCAGTTTTCCCTTGGCCTGATGAACCCGTTATCATCATGTGCAAGTTAGGTGTAGGATTCTTTTCATTTTTCGGATCATAATAAACTGGAAATCTATTATTATTAATTCCAATCATAATACTCTTTATTGGCTTTTCATGAATATCTCTTTTTTCATAATCGTCACTTTGATCTGCATCTTCTGTTAACTCTTCTTCAGCATCGTCAATTGGCAAAACAACACTTTCATCATTTTCTATTTCATCACTGTAGCCAGATAATTCAGAGTACTGATATGCACTGTTCTTTTCCAAATATTTAAATAATGCCCGCTCAATTTCTTGAATTGAGTATCCATCATTTTTATCAGTGGGCCAATCTTCTTTTGTCAGGCGTATCCACATACCATTATCAATGCTCGTTTCAGCAGGATTTCCAATCAAGCCTTCTTCAGTAGAAACAAGTATACCAGCGTTGTCATCACTTACTATTTCATAATTCCCATTTACTATATGTGAGTAAACAGAACTCTCAAAATTTAGTTGTTCTACCTGTTCCTTTCCCTCTTTAAGAGATCCCTTAACGTGCAAGCCAAACATTATTATTTCACTCAGCACTAGTCTCTCTGCTATAGCACCAGATTCTAATCCTGCTTTAGCAATATCATATATATCTCTTGTAGTAGTTGTGGCTTGAATGATTGACAATCTTGCTTCTTCTTGGGTGAAATTAGATGATCTATATTTTGACTCAACACCGACTAACCCAATATACAATTTATTCTTTTTCACACTTAATGAAACATATAGTAGATCTGCTCTCATTCTAGTATTAACACTCTGCTTACCAAAGAAGTCTGTAAAAGAGTCTACAGGTAAAACAAAATGTTCCGAATTTTTTTTAGTGTCTAATAGAACAATTACCTTTTTAAGTATTAATACTGTTCCTAATATTCCTATTGCTCCTACTGAATTTCGACCAGTTTGGTACATGCTACCGCCAATCGCAATACCTAATTTACCTAACTCAATTAAGGCCTCCTGAGAATCAATATCTTTATTAAACCTATTAAGTTCACTGCTAAAATCAAATGGAATGCTAGAAATTATATAGTATGATGATTTATTTGATTCAATAGACACACTGTAATCCCACAGTGCTCTTATATGATCCACATACAATATTCCATCCTTCACATGTCTAACAAAAACCGCAGGATCAACAAACATTCCAGAAACAAGAACCCAATCAGAGAATTGCTCTTCAACCAACTCTGGAAATTCAAGGATTAAGCTGGTTTCTGAACTCATATTTGTAATAAAACATAATAGGTATTTAAAGCAATCAGCTACTGATGTGCTTGGGAACTGGAGAAGAGCGTCTTGCTTTCCTTCTGATAGATATATTGATGTATTAGGTATACCTTGCCTACCAGAAGTCGTTGCAGATAGTGGTTTGCAATAAACACTATAGTTACCAGTACCTCTGGGAAGGCTAGCTACAATATTATTGCTTGAAAAGCTAATGTTAGGCTTACTCATAACTCGAATATTTTGAAATCTTCCAGCAGGATCTCTTTCATAAATTTTCAATTTTGGATTTAAAGAAAATTCTTCATCAAAAGCTATTTTACTATTAGAAAAGATTGAGATTGGACCTGATAGTTCTGGGAATTTATCTTCAAGTTCATTTGCAACATCTGGCAATTGCCCGTTTAAATAAGTTATGGCATCAATATTGCTGTAGTCACCAACACCAATATCAATATATCTAGAGTCGGGTCTTGCCTTAATATACTCTGAAATACAAGTTGCCAACTCACCTTCGCCTGTGGATGATTTAGCAACATTATCTACCAAAAATATGCGACTTATGGTTTGAAAAGCAGCTTTAAACTCTTCTGGAATAGAATTATCAACTGCGTTAGTTAACAACAATTTTGACATATTCAGAAGCCAGCCAGGGTCTCCTGTGTTAACTGTGTTTTTTAATACAATTTTTGGTTCTTTTGTAGCAACATCAGGGAGCCAGTAAATGCTATTAGTATTTGATAACAAACCTAAATATTCTGACTTAACATTTTCACCACATTCATGACGTTTTAAATTTACTTTTGCTTGTTCTAAAATTGAATATTGCTGCATATAACGTTTAGCTACGACCATAGGATGCCAGGGGCCAGCCAAAGATATTGATTCACTAGTCCTTCCACTAAAGTCATAATGTACAACACTGTCTAAATTCAAAAGGTAGAACATAGCTTCCCATTCAAGATCTCCATCTTTAGCCAAGCGAATAATACTATAATAGGCTGCAAGGTATTCAACAATATTTTTCTCAATTTCTGAAGACATATTTTCATAGTATAGGGGGACACCTGCATACAATGGATGGCGATAATTGTATATTGAAGCAGCATTTTTCCTAGTACTTAGGATTAGTTTAGTCCTAGTATCAATATATAAATCTAACGCCTCTTGTACTGAGACAATATTAGCAAGAGGCAAGCGACTAGAACCTTGTTGGCCTTTTACTGTAATAAATTCATTTGCAGAAAAATCAAGTTCAAAATTAGTTGCAGTTAGTTGATTAAAGTCTACTAGTATTGGGCGATAACCATTTTCAACATTCTCCATCGCGGAAGCAAATATTATGCGTTCTCTGTCATAGTCTGTAAGGCTTAAATATTCATATGGGGAGTCTGACTTTCCTGTGAATATATCAATTATTTTCTTAACTCTAACCCAATTCTTATTTCGCAAACATTCACGCAGTTCATCTTCAATTGTAAATTCACCATATTGAATGTCTCCTGCAATTAGACGAATTTGTGCATGATATTCCGAAAAATCAACATCAAGATCTATAATTCCAGATGGTTCGCCTAATACATCGATTTTATGTTCAATAGTAAGAATCGATGGTAATTTTTCATATGGCTTCAACTTCAATTCTTTATCAGTATTTTTATTTATAACAGAAACATCAGATCTATCGAATGATAATAAATAAAGCAAAGTGGACTGATCAACCTCGCATTTTGTTGAGTTTAAATCATCTGAATCATATATAACTCCATCTACTGTATCTATGAACTCATCATTGTTGCAAACAATAACAAGTGCTGGTCGTTTTTCGTTACATACATTAATCTTAAATGGGAAATCAGCAGATTGATCCTGTTCAATATTCCTAACTACTATCGTGAAATTGATTGCTGTCGTATTGGTATTAAGTAATTCACTATCTATATTAAGTGCAATGTGTGAAGGATCTGTTATATTCTTTTTTTCAACAAGTTTTCCTCGTCTTAGAAGTTCAATAGAATAATGGTCATTCTCATTAATATTATCAACACCAAAGATTAGCGAAATATTACTATCTTGAAAAGTGAATAAGTGAGGCTGTCTTCTATTTTTACTTTTATTTTTTGTTATCCATAAACATAAAGCATTATCTACAGAGAAGTTGACTAATGCAACATCTAGCCCTTTCTGCTGTAAGTCAAATAACTTCTCTAACCAATGGCAGTTAGCTATATTCCAGTAGTTAGAGGACTTATTTGTTTTATTTTCACTATGCAAGTCGACCCAACAACCCATGAAACTTAATACATTAAAACCTTGTGATGTCTCACTAATACCATCCACAACAGAATCAATTAGATTTTTATAGTATCCTTCAGATAGGTCTGATCCGGATAATAAGGAATCAATTTTTTCATACAGGTCTGTTCTTATACTGGTTTGTTTTTGAAGAATATTTTGTGTTTTGTTGCCAAGAGATCGGATTTGTTGAATACCCGCATTAATATATTTTTTTGAATCTTTTAAAAGTAATTTAAGTTTTGGAATGCCTACATGAAATAGAAATTTCTCATAAGGAGAGGCTATCTCAGGATTATTATCCAAAGAAAATGAACCTAATATCCTTTCAAATAATTCTATTCGTCTGTCTTGGAAAACATAGAGATCCTTAATGATATTTTCTAAAATTATAGTAAACCAATCAACATCATTTTTCTTTATTGGTTTTTCTTTATACCAATGTCTCATCAAACGAGGCAAAATCTCTCTGTAAAAATCAAATGATGTGTTTTCGTTAGGTACCCAAGGCCATTCTTCAGAGAATGCTTGAGACCGGATTGCCCCACCAGAACCACGAACTGAATCATGTATTTTTGCAAGTTGATAAGGAGCAACAATGGCAATAAAGGATCCAATCCTTACACTGGTCAAAGCTTCCGGTGTTAAAAACCTCTTCCCTTCATCAACCTTGTCAATATATTCGTCTACTACGAAATAGACAGGATATCCTTGTTCTAATAGTATGCGATGTACATCTTGACCTACATTATTCGTTAATGCTGGCACCAAAAGGCGGCATTCATTTTGAACTGAGTGAATCTCTTTAAAATATTCTGATATAATTTCTGAAAGAACTAATGCGAAATAATTCATATTTTATATCCTTGTAAAATATGGGTCAGAAACAGCCACACTATAGCCAGCATCTGGACTCCCCTTGAGTAATCCAAGTTTCGATAGCTCAGACACCAACTTAGGTATAGATTCTGAAGATCTTGAAAAATCTAAACCGTATAATTTGAACTGTTCTACAACGTGTCCAAATGTTAATTGACTAGGATTACTCGATTCTTCACATTTTCGTGCAGCCAAATGTGTCATTATTTTTATTAATAATTGCCCTGGAAAAGTCACAAAAGCAATTTGGTTTCCTACTCTTTTTGTCTCAAGTAAATAACCTCCCTCCTCATCTCCCAGTTGATCTTTACGCAAAGCTCGAAAAAACTCATCAAAGTTTTTGCCTGTACCTTTTTTCAAAGGGCTACACCAAGCACCGTAATTTTCTCCTATGCGCATTAGCATTTTTTTCGTATCCTGTATGTTTTCGTTAGGATCCATAACACTAATCAGTTGGTTACGATATTTGCGAATTGATGTTAATAATTCGATAACCGTGATATAATTAGATCCCCTTTTGAAAACGCTTAATACTTTTTTGTCTAGAATTGAATTATCAATACTATCTAATAAATACAGAATTATATTAACCTCTATCCTGCTTCGCATATATGTTTCAACATTAACTTGAATTTCCCTATCTGGAATCTGTGAAGTTGGTAACAAATTCTCATATCGTTGTTGTAGAGAGTCTTCAATTTTTTTGTTGCTTGGCGGATTATTACCATCAAGCGCTCCAAGAATCCATTTGTGTAGAATATGCATTGTCTTCATTTTTGCTAGCACCCACATAGGGAGGGAAAAACGCAGATATGTCTGAAGGATCTTTATCCAATGCAATCTGGACATAGTCGACTCCATCTGACATACTCGATCAAAATCTTTTAAAACAACTATCGAGATCGGATCATCTATTGAATCAAATAAATTGACACCTTTGCTTAGCATTGATTGTACTTGTTCTATGGCTTTACCTTCAGGGTATGATTTAAACATTAGCTCATCATCTTGAAACAAAGTAACAGCCATTATGTCTGCTGGTTTTTGGTCATTACGTGAAGACTCTTTATAATGTTCTCCACGTAGTGCTCGTACTATAGTTTGTGATAACTCTTCTTTGTTACAAATTTTTGAAGGTTTTAGCAGCCCCTGAGCTAAGGCTCCACGGAATAATGTTCTATTAATAACCCTAGCTCTCTTAGAGCCTATCCAAGCATACTGGCAGAGTGATGGATATGCGGGAGCGTAGTAATCATTAACTCTGTTTTGTTTTGTTTCTTTTCTTTTTCCACGCAAAGCATAAATTACACTTTGCTTCTCTAGAGACTCGTTATATTTCTGTGGACTAAACTGTTGCTCTTTTACTGTTTCAGTCGAAGAATCAAAAAACACCTCACGCATTAGCTCAGTAATAAACACTTCTGGATTATTTCTCATTTCAACATAAGAAACGTCTGCAAAACTGTTACTTGCACAAGGATGTGGCTTTGGCTCATACTTACTAGATACTGGCTCCAAAACCTGCCAGACTACGTCATTGTCCATTTTCTATTTTTACATAACCTCCCTGAAGTCTCTTAACAGTAATCACTCTGTTCTCAGGAGTCTCGATATTTAATGAAATATCTTTCTCTACTGTTGCATAAGAACTGCTAATAGCTGCACGTTTACGCGCGTCTCTTGTTCCTTCTAGTATGTGTGCTGGAATGCTATGATTTGACAACTTATTATTTGTTTGTTCGCACATCCATAAATAAGAAGATGCTGACAAAGTAAAGTAATTATTCTCCCCAAAAGAAATTGGTATCGATATGCCTTCTATTTTAGTTTTATAATCTATATCCGGCTTAAGAGAACTTAGCCAGTCACCTGTAATATGGACATTACTTGTTATTCCTATCTGCTCATCAGAATCTACCTCGAAATAATCTCTCACGGTTCCACGCAATATATCACTTGCATCATAAAACTCCAATTCAACCGTCTTTGATATAAAGTTTTTATGTCGAGATAAAATAGTTAAGCCAGAGGCAACCTTTTGAAAAATTTCAAGATTTCTTTTTTGATATGTAATTCCTTCTACAAGAACACCTAAATGATGAAGAATGTTGCTCGCCAATCTGTTTAATAGCCGCTGCTGTTCATTTGATTTATAACCACCCTCATCAATTGCTTTTTGAATCAAATTATTAATATACTTCATACATTTATTTTCTAGCTCAGAATAAACATATACTGGTAATTTGCTTGTATTTATCTGTTTAATCGAATATTTTTCTTTAAATTGGGAGTCTATTGAGAAGTTTGTAGCATCTATCTTACTCATTACACCTTCTGTTCCAAGAAGACGTTGTATACCAACATCAGTTGATAGTGGAGTTAGTGCTAATCTACTATCATCAAGAACTTCTAATGCCTCTCTTTGCCTTGCTGCTATATTAGGATTGACATCCAAACCCCTCGGTACGTTAGAACAATAGAGAGACATAAATATTCTGCGAGATAGCAACGCAAAATAGTCCTTTTCATTAATACACTTGTTAACCCAGAAGCATGGACCAGTTGCGTCATAGTCTGGTGAGCTTCCGGCTAGAATATAAGATAGCAGCGCGAGGGCTTCTCTAAAAACGATAAATTGATCCGAGTATGTCTCCGCTAAGGACATCGTATGAACAAATGTTTCTCTCAGTCTTTCGTCAGACAACCAATTTCTATTCTGATAAAAGGGACAAAGTTTATTGTTCTCACAAAGTGTGCATCCTGCCCATTTTTCTTTACTAATAGCATCAATAATCAATGATTCAAATGGGCTAGTCAACTCATTATCTCCTGAGGTTATGATGCTCTCTACATCTAATTCAGTTTTAGATAACTCAATCGAGTTAAATGCTGGCATACCTTTTGGAGGCATTAGAACTTGTGGATCTTCCATCATATTTAAATAGTATCTAAAAACGTATCTAAGCTCTCTTTTTTCGTTTACACTTTGTAGGTTTAACCTCATTGCCTGCTCTATAATACCTCGATTTGCACAGACCAAGAGGCTCCAACCTTCATCAAAGGCATTTGTCATAGCTTCCAAGAGGTCTGATGCTGGATCCATGTCTTGATTAAAAGGATTCTCGACAACCGAGGCATCTTGCACTATCATCGCTGAAATGAAAGGATCATTTTCTCGCATAACATATATTTTATGTTGTAAGAAAAGATTATGAGTGGTATCTAAATCATTCTTATCTTTGTCAACAATTCTGCATTTGAGAATATTTTTATAATACCTGCAAATTTTACCAATAGCTGCTGATTTCCCATTACCTGGTGCGCCTATAAAAAAGTGCCACTTACCTGTTCGAGGGAAATCATCGTATAAATATTTCAACTTGTTGATGTCATCCTCAAAAGTAGTATCTACTTCAAGGATTGGTTCGTTGTTCCAATTCTTTGGTGAGCTTATAGCTCGACTTCCATCCTGCTGATACGTTAGCAAATCAGATAAGAAATGATTCTGGCCTTGCATTTAATTCCTCCCAATGAGAATCGATAATTTAAGTCTCTCCTTTGCTTCTGCTACATAGAGATAACAATGCGTACCCAATAATTTCTGATAAAAGAGGTGGAACTGCATTACCAACTTGTGTATATCTGGGGCATTCACTTTTTCTTCTGTGACCACCTGTTGTATAGGGTCCGGTAAATTTAAACCAATCTGGAAAAGACTGAAATCGCGCATTTTCTCTAACAGTGTGAATACGTGATTCACAGTAGTGAAGTTGATCATCAGGAAGTGTCGTAATGGTCGGCGCAGGCATGTTAGCTGCTAGAGGTGTAAAGGAAGCCTTTTTCATATTGAATTTCTCTCTATCTTCTTTAGAAAGGCACACCCCTTTATCGCAAAACTTGTGGATTTGCTCAAATCTCTCAATGGTTTTAGACCTATGTTTTGCTAATCGCATACTATCCATGTTAGGGCCACAATGTCTATTCATTAATACTTGATAAGGTGTTATTGGCTTGTTATAGACTAACTCTTTATAGCCTTTAGTTTTAGTATCAACATTATCCTTCGTTTCAAATCCTTCAGTAAGTAAATCTGAACATGCATCTTCTGCACTAACTTTAACGTATGGATCAAGTCCTTTGCTTACAAGAAAATTAAAACGATGCTTTTGGATCACTTTGTTAAGAGGAAATTCATCAATGCTAGAAAAGAGCCCATCTTTTCTAATTCCATAAATAAAATAACGTTTCCTTCTTTGTGGTACTCCATAATCTGATGCATCTAGCACCATGGAAGCAACTTGATATTCTAATTCTTCAAGTCCTTGCTTAATCAGTTCCGAATAAGGAGGCTTATCAGAATTGAACCTGAGAGCTATACCGCGAACATTTTCCATAAGAATAATCTTTGGTTGTGTCAGTTCAACAAATTTTAAATATTCCTCAAACAAGTGGTTTCTATGATCATCTGATCTTCTTTTGCCCGCTAATGAAAAACCTTGGCAAGGAGGACCCCCAACAACTAAGTCTAGTTCCCCTCGCATTGAAAGCAGCTTATCCGAATATGTCTTGTTTAACTCTTCAATACTATATGGGTTAATTGGTAGCCAGTCAGGCCAATTAAATTGAGAACTCAATCTATTCTTGGGTTGTGGATCTATAAGATTGGTTTTCAAAGTATTGAAAGCATCACTGTTCTTTTCTATAGCAAATAGACCATTCCAACCTGACCGTAGGAGTCCTAGTGATAGACCTCCACAACCAGCAAATAAATCAACAAAATTCCAGCTTCTTGTCATAGTTGTGCACACAACCTGTATCCCTATCTCAATCATTTGGTAAATATTTGGAATGTTATTCTTCACACATAAGGACATTTTCTTCTTCCCATATAAGAATTCAGAAAAATTATTCTGGATTTAATTTGTCTTATTAATAATTAGAAGTTACTTATTCCTAAAATAACGTTTACCTTAGCGTCTTATACTAACATATTTCACAAGACTGCAAAAACAATTACTAATATCTCTAGCCTTAAAATTAACTCATTAAATAGTTTAATAACAAACTGCATTCTCTAACAAATCGGACCCCTCTCTCCGATATATTTCTAACTCCACTTCCATGTTTAACCAAACTGCATGATTGTCTCTCTTCCTTTGTACCTCTCAGGTGAGACAAGTTCGAACTCTAAAAGAAAGTATTTCTTCCTTGATCAGTCTGCTAACTCACTGATCAAAAAAGTAGGAATCATCATGAAAGAAGAAATGCTCTCTATAATTCCCCCAGAGAGAAAAATCCAGCAATAAGTGTAAACATGACGCCCTCCCCCCTCCACCAACAAAATTAAAACTGATTGAAATGAACCCGCTCCTCAAATGCCTGCTTCTCCCTCTGCGGCCATTCTTCTTCCGGGACACCGAAGGGAATGATAGCGCGGACAGTCCGGTCCTCCGGCACATGGAGCAATTCAACCAGACGGTCCCTGACATTATTCAGCTTGACATCACCGTCCATCCAGACACCGGCGTAGCCTTTAGCCGTAATTGCCAGCATGATGTTTTCCACAGAGGCGCCGTAATCTTCAATCTCAAAGGCCAGATTTTCGTGAGTCACCTGATAGCGGGACACGGGAATCACAATAACCGGTGCCGTTTTCAGGGCAGGCGTTGGCACTAAGTCAGCGATTTGCTTTCTCAGATCCGCATCAGTGACCACAATAAAGCTGGTCGTCTGCTGATTATAACCGGACGGGGCCCGAACACCCGCCTCCATGATCGCATGGATATCCTCCTCGGGAACAGCCAGCGGCTGAAAAGCTCCCCGATAACTATGCCGTTTCCGTATCACTTCAAAAAAGTCCATTTTTCCCCTCTCCGTTGACAATAAGTTGGCCAGCCATCATAGAAGCTGCCGGCCGGTATGAAAAAACTATATTACCGAACCGCAATCTACCAGGCTGCTCTGACCACAGTTTAAACCTATTTGCCCGCGGTTGCCTGTGAAATCAGCGCTTATTCAGCACAGCCAGCATGTAAAATCCTGGCTGTGACACTGACCTATTAAATTATAAACAAGGATACTAACTAAAAGATGCCACCGACAAGAGGACCTGCCCTATCTGGTGCCGCCGCCTGAGCCGCCTCCGGATGCTCCGCCGCCGCCCCCTCCGAAAGAGCTGCCGCCGGCACCGCTGGATGAAGCGTTGGCGCTTCTTTGCGTCGATTGAACGGTATTGGCAAAATAGTGAGTCATAATGATCGTTCGGGAGCTGTAAGGCATATCAGATTCCAGCTGCGGATTAACAATCTTCAGCTGCTCATAAACCTGCTCGGCAATACCCATAAATGCGGCCCAAACCATTAATTCCTGCCAGAGACCGACATGAGACACTCCCCGTTCTTCCAGCAGGGAAAAGTCTTTAAGATAGTTTTTAAAGGCAAAGATCTTATTGCCCAGGTCCTGGCCTTGCGGAGTGATCTCAAGTCGCTTGCGCGTCAAGATTTTGAAAACCTTTTCACTATACTCGACCAGGTAACCCCCACTTGTCATCTGTTGTTCTGACTGACTGACAACATCTTCCGTCCAGGAATTAAAGACCTTGATGTTTCGTTTGACATAACGATTAAATTCCTTTTCGGAAAGAATCTGATCCTCACCAGCCGCTGCGACCAGCATCGTCCACAGTCTGGCCTCGAGTTCATGACTGTGCTGCCCTGGCTGGGGCAAAATCCTCAGCGCCAGTTTCTCCTTTTTAAAGATCCGGCCGGCTACTTCCGTTTGCTCCTGCAGGCGGCCTTCAGAAACCCACTTTAAGATAAAGGCGGAAATCCAGTCTGATACCTCTGAATTGGTGAAATACTGGGTATTAATAAAGTGATACTGATAAGGAACTTCCCGATAATAGGAATCAGCAGCAGTCGGCTTAAACTTTTGTTTCTTCGGTATTTTAGCAGACACGCTGATCAGGATTGCTATCGGTAGTAAAAAGACCAAAGCCATCATAAAGGAGCTGAAAACACTGCCCGCTTTCGATCTACTGTCTTCCTTGGATCCGGATGTTCCTGCCAGAGCTCTTTCGATCAGCTCCTCGCTGCTCATGTTACTTTGATAGTCTGTTGAAAAGGGCGCTCCTGCAAAAATACCCAGCAATACGACATAGTCACTTTGCAAAAATCGATCGGAGCTATTGAAAGTCAGGGCATTATTGGTGATTTCAGTTCTGCCGCCCTCATGTCCAAAGCCCCAGATCCTGCTTTCCGGGTAGACATACTCGTAGCCTAGATCATTTTTAACATCTATCTCTATATTGGCTATCGGATCCATATCCCGATTAATAAACTGCCAGTAGAAGGCCTGATGGTCATCAGTTAAATTCCTGATAAAATTAGAGATTTCATATTCGATCGTAAACTCGCGCCTGCCATAGGCCCCCAGGCCAAAGCATAACTCCATCCCGCCCGCTGTTTTATTTATCCCGTATTTACCCGCTTTTTCCGCAAAGGACGCATCTACATTCCAGGCACCGGCATACTCCAGCAGCTCACCATTTTCGTCGTAAACGTAAAATGACAGCAATTCGGAATCGCCCAGATTGCCCAAAGAAATATAATGCTCAGTACCTTTGTCAGCATCAAAGATGCGGTGGTCACGGATAAGAACCGAGCCGTTTTCCTGAATATATGCATCTATCTGAATAGATTCAATTTTATTTTGTGCATAAACCTCTGCCGGCGAAAAAACGGCAAGCAGAAGTATGGCTATAAATAATATCCATAAGGTCCGCTGTGCCAGCTTTCGCCTCTGCCTTACCATGATGGCATATCTGCCTTGGCAGTAGAGCTTTCGAAGTAGCTTTCCTGTCTAAAGCCAAACATCCCGGCAACTATTGAAGCAGGAAATTGTTGAACCTGTCTGTTCAGTTTAGTGACTGTATCGTTATAAACCATCCGGGACTGGCGTACATTATTCTCGTACTTGTCAATACCCTGCATGGCCTGAATGTATACTCCGTCCGCTTTTAACTCAGGATAGTTTTCGACAACGACATCAAGCTGCCGCATAGCCTCGGCAAAGAGATTGTCATCTTTCACAACCTGACCGCTGTCGGATGATCTGTCCACCTTTCCCCTCATTGCGGTAATGTTGGCCAAGGTTTCCGCTTCATGATCTGAATATTTCCTGGCTGCATCGATCAGACTTTTGACCGCATCCCAGCGGGATTCAATCTGAGCAGCAATATTTCCCATCGAATTTCTTACGAACTCTCTGAGAGATACAAGTTTGTTATAGGTTGAAACAACCCACAAGACAATTAAAACAATTACTCCGGCGATAACTGCAATCCACCACATAAGTGCCACTTCCTTTCTTATCCAGGCTTTAATCTCTTTCTGGTTTTTATTATCCATTATTTTATTCTCATTTACACCTATTGAACGCAAGTTACTGTAAGATTTTTTAGCAATCCTGTTAAATTGACCAAGGATCTCAGATTTTTTAGGCAATATGCCTTATATTTATCGACATTGTTGCATAATTTTAAAGTTAAAATAACAAAAGGCTAGATTTATACAAGAATGAGAAGAGAGCAGCTTTTATGAAAACAATATACCTGCAAGATCTGACCGTAGGCGAGGCTAAGGCAGCCAAGCAGCTGGCCCGTCAGTCTCGGTATTTCTTCAGCTGCATGTTTTACTCTTGCTTTTGCAGTACTATGTAAGCAGAAAGATTACTAACTTTTGTGTCAGGAGCTTTTCAACAATGGACGATAGATTTTACAAAAAGATTTATAGCCATGGTGAGTTTTACCGGTCCATTGTGCTTGCTCTGAGAAGCATCAAGTACATCAGGCTTAATCGCAAAAACAAGCTTGTGTCTTCCCGCTTCCAGGAGCGGATCATGCTGGCGGTTACGGAAGTCAACGGCTGTGAAGCCTGTTCTTATGCTCATACGAAATTTGCCCTGGAAGAGGGTATGAGTACACAAGAAATTGACGCTATTCTGAACGGAGATACGGGGAACATTCCACCAGATGAACTGATCGCTATCTTCTTCGCCCAGCATTACACAGATAACAGGGGAAGCAGCTCACCGGAGGCCTGGCACAGGCTTGTCTCTGAGTATGGCCGGGACAGGGCTCTGGTGATTCTGGCCTTTATCCGGATGATGAATATGGCCAACATCTATGGTATGGCCATCAGCGCCATCCGTGACCGTTTTAAGGGCAAGTCCTCGGGCAAGACCAGCCTTCTCTATGAGCTGTCGATCATTTTATTGATCTTAATATATTTTCCACTTGCTATGCTTAATGCTCTCTTCGATAAGCTTAGAAAAAAGTCAATCTATCCGTCATCACCCAAGACCGCTGACGTCAGGGACCCGGACTTTCATGAATGACCCTGTCCTGGTATTTAGCGGCAGCCGCTTTGAGGCGGACTTGGCCAAAGGGCTGTTAGAAGAGGCCGGTATCCCCCATTTTCTGACCAGCGAGCATGGAGCCGGTTTTGTTCTTCAAGCGGGCAGTATCCTGGAAAACTACTATATTTATGTCAATCCCCGGGACGAGGCTGGCGCCAGGGAAGCACTGACTGTTCTGAGCTAGCAGGCTTTGTATCTGGCCATGTTCATCCACAATCAAGTCGCATGAGAAAAGCATGTCTGCCAGTAAATCCTGCAGGATACGGCATCCGCTGAATAAAAAGACCCCCTGTAAGCGGTTTACTGCTCCGCCTGCAGGGGGTCAATCATGTGCTTGCTATTCACTTAATCTTCAAAAGCTTCGCTAACTTTCCATACTTTCCAAACATTACCGACCAAATCCGGACCTGGCTTCAAGGTAGTCTTACCGGGTTTCCAGCCTGAGGGTGTAACCTCGCCGCCTTTTGTTGCCCTGACTAATTGGAAGGCCTTGAATTGTCTGACCGTCTCGGAGACATTTCTGCCGACCGGCGGGCTAAGGACTTCGAAGCCCTGGATAACGCCATCCGGATCAATAATAAAGCGCCCCCTGGTGTTAACACCGCTCTCTTCACTATAGATACCGTAGGCTGTTCCAATGCTGCCACCCTGATCTGAGGCCATCGCGAAGGGAATATCCTTGCCAATCATCTTGGATAACTCATGTTCATTCCACATCTTATGCACTTCAGGAGAGTCAACACTAATTGACAGTACCTCAACACCTATATCTTGTAGTTCAGAATACTTTTCAGCAACTGCTGATACTTCAGTTGCTCAGACAAAGGTAAAATCACCCGGATAAAAACAAAGTAAGAGCCACTTGCCCTTATAATCTTCCAGGTCTACTTCAGTAAATTTTCCTTCGTGATAAGCTCTCGTTTTAAAGTGAGGAGCTTTTTGTCCAACTTTAACCATCTTGAATCCTCCTTAGCTTTATCAGCTTTTTCTATGTTTGACAAAAGTATGTTGGTATTATACATGATTTATTGTTTGTTTGCTTTAATCGTACCAATTCTTACCACTCCTGCTTTTCCCTATCAGCGTAAGCGTCAAAGCAAAGGACGGCTAGTCAAGTCATCTTCAGATTGAGAAAATAG
>ENA-UOOK01003317-UOOK01003317.1-fermentation-metagenome-genome-assembly--contig:-NODE-3317-length-18455-cov-18.478750_pt1 | contig 18455 bp, 17 predicted proteins | sample MGYA00245777_ERZ724023 | MGnify/ENA primary metagenome ERZ724023 (study PRJEB28704, sample SAMN03018312) | fermentation metagenome | biome: anthropogenic terrestrial biome; feature: soil...
CAAAGTACCGACGAATGCAAATACTCCTTATCGGATATCATTTGTAGAAATCATAGGATAGACTTTGTTAGGGGTGTGAACAGTAACGCATATATGGTTACTGTGATTTTCTGTGATTTTTGAGAGGCTCTTGAAATTCTTATGGTATTATGCTACAGTTATTAAAAATACAGATTTTAAACAATCAGAAATATCACTTTATGAAACTTTAACATTTATTTTATACTATATTATTGGGAATGAAGTTCTCCCTGAGTTCTCTGACTCGAATCGCTGAAAAGGCTAACGACTTCTGGTTAACAGAGGAGTTAGCTTTTTTAATGAACTCGGTCACGGATCGCTAAAGTATGAGGAGGAAGAATTATGTCTACTGTTTCCGATATAGAAATCGCTGCTAAAATAATGGTTATTGGAATTGGAGGTGCCGGAAGCAACACGGTAAACAGCATGATTTCTGAACATGTGGACGGTGTTACCTACGTATGCTTAAATACAGACAAGCAGGATATTGAGCAATGTAAAGCCGAGAATAAAATCCAGCTTGGCAAAAAATTAACCAAAGGATTAGGCGCCGGAAGTAATCCGGAGATCGGTGAGCAGGCAGCCTACGAGACGCAAAAAGAAATTGAAGATTTAATTCAACAGCAGGATATGCTTATCCTGACCTGCGGAATGGGCGGCGGAACCGGAACCGGTGCTACTCCGGTTGTTGCAAAGCTGGCAAAAAAGTTTAATATACTTACTGTCGGGGTAGTTACGAAACCCTTCACCTTCGAAGGAAAAATAAGAACAAATAATGCAAGAATCGGTATCGACAATCTAAAACAATACGTTGATACCATGATCGTAATCTCTAATAATATGCTTTTAAAAATAGTCGATAAACATACTTCCATTACGCAGGCATTCCGTGAATCAGATAAAATATTAGCCCAGACAATATATGGTATTACCGGATTAATAAACAAACCGGCATTAATTAATCTTGACTTTGCTGATGTAACTACCATTATGAAAAATCGTGGAATGGCATACATAGGTATCGGAACCGGAACCGGTATAAATGCTGCAATGAAAGCGGTTGAAGCTGCCTTAGTCAGCCCTCTTCTCGAGACGGATATTCGAGGAGCTTCTCATGTTCTTCTCAATTTTACAGGGGATATTGCCCTGCTTGACATCAACGATGCGGCTTCAAAGGTACAATCTACTTTAGCACCGGATGCAGAAATTATATTCGGTGCCGATTATAATGCAGATTTGCATGAGCAGGTTGTTGCTACAATTATTGCAACCGGTCTATGAATGTTGTAATATCATGCCGATAATAGCACATGCTAGCTAGTTGCTCAGTATAATCCAATGAAAAGGACTGAAATACACATACTCAGTCCTTAAGTTTATTACAACTTAAACTAATTACAATTTATCTACAAATTTTCTGATATTCTGTTGATAATTACTATTTTTTCGCATATACTAATCATAAGCATAAGAAAGGAGGAAATGTAAATGGCAACTACTACCGATGTATTAAATAGTCTTATTCCTATCACTCAGTTTAACAAAGGGCAGGCTTCCAAAATCTTTGACCGGCTGCGTACTGAGCGTCAGCTTGTCGTTCTAAAGAATAATGCTCCTTCTGCTGTAATTCTTTCACCAGAAGAATATGCACGCCTTGCCGAAATTGAAGAAGACTATCACCTTCTACTTCTTGCACAGAAACGTATTGCTAACGGCAGCATGGAACGTACAGTGACTTTTGACGATGCAATGGCCGATCTTGGAATTTCCGAAAGCGAACTTAATGAAGCGGAGGATGTGGAAATCGAATGAGTTATCAAATCAACTTTCTTTCCGAAGCACTGAATGATATGAAAAGACTGGATAACTCTATCCGTCCTAAAGTTGCAAAGGGAATCCAAAAGGTCAGTCAAAATCCGATTTCTATTTATCAGGGTGGATACGGAAAGCCTCTTGGCAACAAAGATGGAACAGATCTTACAGGGCTGTTTAAAATAAAATTTCGCGGAATCGGAATCCGTGTTGTTTACTCTATAGAAAAACGAAATAATGTGATGACAATTATCGTTGTATCAGTACGAGCTGATAATCAAGTATATCAAGTAGCTTCCCAACGCAGAACAAAACACGATTTATAAAAAGCATCTAATAACTCTTTTAAGCAAGAAAATAAGGGACCGTTATTATGACAGCCCCTTATTTTTTGCCGGATATCCTTTCGATTTAATTGCTATCTTACCGTAGGACGGCTTACACGAAACATGCTGCTAAGTTCCATTTTTCTATTTTTCATCAATCATGAAGGTTACCACACCATAACCGTTGTCCTTCATTGTTTGAAAGCTTTGCTCTGCATTCGTTGTTTTAACAAGGTCCAGCGTATAGCAGAACTCCGCGAAACCGGATAAGTCCATTTTGAAGTTTGTCTCCCATGTATTATTCATAATCCAGGAGTACACATCTCTTTTATTGTTTTCTTCCTTATTGTCACAAAGTAATATTGGGTGATGCTTTAATTCTCCCATATAGAGCAGCGGTGCATCCTTTGCTTGAATCAAAATCGTATTTTCCTTTGATTCATAGATCAAACCGTTATCGGTAAGATAATATTCCATACAGGTGCCAGGAATTTGATCCATGCCCGGTCTCATAATCGCATCACTCTTATCGATGTATAACACTGCGTCAAGATTATTTAATGTCAAGGGCAGATAAATGCTTTCAATATCAGTCGATAGTTTCTTCGCTATCTTATACTTGAATTCTAATTTTGGAAGTGTATTGTACATTTTAATAACGACAGAACTAAAATAAGTACCTTCCAATTCATAGAAAAGCTCTATCGTCGTAAAAATTTCACCGTCATCTATGACCTTTACTTCTGTCAGATCGCCAATATATTTTTTCGCATGGAGGCCTCTTACATTTCTTCCCAGACGTCTTCTTTCTTCATAGACATTTGTTCTGATTTTCGTATTCTCATAAATTGGAGTAAAGAATCTCGCATCTCCCTGCTTTAACATTTCAATATGATCTACTTTATTGTAAAAAGAAGTAACACCCTTACCTATTTCATAAGCTATTTTAAAATAAGCGTTCTCAATCTGGTAGGGGAGTTTATAACTTTTTGGATCATAGTCATTTACGATATCTTTTACTCTTTCCGCTCCGATATAAGCAACTCTTGTATTTATTATTTCATCTTTCCCTGCCGCTTCTTCAAATCGATATATTTTTTCTTCCTTGGCTTCAAAGAAATCGATAAAGCTAATAAGGACACCTCTTGGATGGGAAGACAATTGGGTAACCATCTCCTGTCCGGATGTTTCGCAAATCACTTTTACCCCTGGGTATTTCCAGACTTCTATATAGAATTCTACTACTTTTTCTCCCTTACGATCGGATGCATTGATTGCTTTTATTTTACCGTTCAAATCATAGTATCTAAGCTTATCTCCTCTGCTATGTGCGATACGGTTTAAGTTTTTTGCAGATGCCTCATGTGCTTTGGAAGCATAGCTGGTTTTTCTGATATCCAGGTTCTGCACCATGGTATCATAAGGATTATTAATGGTTGCGGAATGTCCCCAGGTATGCTCCGCATAGAGCAGCAGGTTATCTTCCGCTTCTCGGACGAATTCCTTCTTACTTATCTTACCATGATCATCTAATCTCTCGCATAAATGATACATTCTCTGCGCTTCTTTATAGTGCTTAACCGCATAAGGCGTACTTGCCACACCATTTGCCCACCAGTCATTCAGGTCACCTTTGTAAACCGGTGCATCTTTTACCCGATCCTTAATTTTATCATAAAATTCCTGAAGTGTAACCATTTCCAAATGGATATCATCGCCGTAAGCCTCATTAAAGGCTTTAATCGTCCGGATAATATCTGGGTTTGGCGGCGCATTATCACTAAATACCCCGGATACGCATGTTGGAATAAAGTCATACTTATAACCACTTTCTTCGCATGATGTCAAATAGCTAACAATATTATCTTTCAGCGTTTCAATATGAGCTTTTTGCTTCTCATTTTCGCCGAAATAGTTTTTCGTCATAAAGTTAAGATTTTTATTATAAACCAAGCCCAGAGCATTGCCAAGATTATAATGTTCTCCACTGAAAACCAAAAGTCTCTTTCCATCTTTGTTTTCCCAATAGTAAGGCTTCTGGTTCTGGTAGAGCGGGTACATTCCATGATGTGTGTGGATGTTTGTAAATAAGAACTCGATTCCGTTATCCAAAAACACATCCAGGGTTCCTAAGGATACACCGTTAACATCCGCATTCATTGCTACCTTTACATCAATTCCTTGTGCTTTAAAATGCTCCACCATTTCCTTCGTTCTTTTACTCAGTATCTCTTTATCCACCAAATCGTTAAAATTAAGATAGTTCGCCGATAATCCAATGTTATTTGATTTAACCATTGCATAAAAATCTTGTTTTTCTTCTTCGGTCGCTTCTTCTAAAAATCTTTCCACACAGTAATAGCTCTCACAGTTCCACTTGAAATCTTTATCCGCTGATCCGGTTTTATATCCTTCTTTTGCAGTATTTACCGCTGTTTTTATATAGTCAATGTGATTGTAAATTATTCTTTCCTGTAAATCTGTATAACCAATATCCGTATGGGAATGATGCAGGATATACATGGTCCATTTTCGATTCAGCATAATTAAAATTCTCCTTATTTAAGGCTATATTTTTTATCTCTGTTACATTTTCATTCATCCTATGATCAGGCTATCCGTATTCATCGCCTCATTCTTTGAAACCTTCCGGTAAACCTCTCTTCGTCTTATTCCAAATTTCTTAACAACCTCCTTTGCTTTGTAATGATATTTTTTACCGTATAGGAAATTGCATCCTATACGATAAGAAACGCTCCGCTAAGGATGCGCACTCGCGCGTAAGGTATTTATCTGCTTACGGTAGAACGTGCTCGGCGCGAGAGTTTGCCAAGGCAAACTCTTTGTTATAAGGCTGCCTTTATCATATTATCTATTATATCCCTTTTGATAGATATAATAGCAGCTTTCTTCCTTGATAAATTATATCAGCACAATATGTATTTCCATTTCTGCTTTATAGATTATATACTGGTTTATGTTTAATGTAAATACGATTCTAAAAGGAATAGCTCAGTATGTAGTTAATGAAATGACCATAGCTTCTATTCTGTTACTGTTCACACCCCTAACAAAGTCTATAATATAATAAAAGCGTAGGTGAGCATGCGATCGGAGCAAAAGATCATGAACATGTTTTTTGTTCATGATATGATTTCGACAAATGATATCCGATAAGGAGTATTTGCATTCGTCGGTACTTTGGCTCCGTATTTTGGAGCCTTATGTACCGCTACGTAATGCAACTAAGCGAAAGCGTCTCCGAATCGGATACATTTGTCGAAATCATAACATGGTATACATGTCGGGTGTGAATAGTAACTCTATTCTCCAATAAAAGGAAATCTCTCCGTGGCTATACTTGATTATTTACAAATCTTTATGCTATAATGAGCATTATTTACTATTCATAAACCTTAAAATATCGATACACATACGTAATAAACTTGATAAAGGGAGGTGCCCATATGGTACAATCAAGAACACATACCTGCAACGAACTTCGTCGTCAAAATGTAGGCGAAAAAGTTACCCTCGTCGGATGGTATGAAAATATCAGAAAAGTTTCTAAGAATCTTGGCTTCTTAGTTCTTAGGGATTTTTATGGTACTACTCAAATCGTGATAGAAACAGAAAAAATGATGCAAACTCTAGAAGGAATCAACCATGAGTCTACGCTTTCTATTGTAGGAACCGTAAGAGAACGTTCCAGCAAGAATCCAGTACTTGCCACTGGTGATATTGAAATAGTTCCGGAGGAAATTACCATTCTAAGCAACTGCATTTATAATACATTACCATTTGAAATTAATCGTTCTACGGAAGCTGATGAAAACCTACGATTGAAATATCGTTACTTGGATTTAAGAAATCCCAGCGTTAAGAACAAAATTGTTTTAAGAAGCAAAATTGTTGCTGAATTAAGACAAAGAATGAATGAACTTGGATTTTTGGAAATTACTACTCCAATCCTAACCTGCTCTTCTCCGGAAGGTGCAAGAGATTATCTTGTTCCATCCAGAATTCATCCTGGTAAATTCTACGCTTTACCGCAGGCACCGCAGCAGTTCAAACAGATTCTAATGGTATCCGGTTTTGATCGCTATTTCCAGATTGCTCCTTGTTTTAGAGATGAGGATGCACGTGCTGACCGTTCTCCCGGTGAATTCTATCAGCTTGATATGGAGATGGCATTTGCAACTCAGGAAGATGTTTTTGCAATTATTGAAGACGTGCTTCCGGCTGTATTTGAAAAATACGGCGTATACAAAACTGCTTCCAAAGCGCCATTTATTCATATTCCATATTTAGAAGCAATGGACAAGTACGGTTCAGATAAACCAGATCTTCGAATTGATTTAACCGTTCAGGACGCAACGGATTGCCTCGCCGACTGCGGCTTTGAACCATTCGCTAATAATGTTGTAAAAGCAATTGTTGTAGATCAATTCAATGCTTCTCGTAAAGTAATTGATAAGATTTGTAATGATGTAAATGTTCAAACCGGCAGCAAAGCCTATTGGTTCAAGCTAGATGAAAACGGTGAACTTGTCGGTGGAATCAGCAAATTCTTAGTTAAAATCAAAGAGCAGGTAATCGCTGCTCTTAACTTAAAACCAGGCGATTTTATTGGTCTTACTGCCGGCAAGAAATTGAAAGCACAAAAAACGGCCGGTGTTCTTCGTAATATGTTAGGTGCAAATTGTGAAGCTCACATGAAGAAAGATTGTTACGAATTCTGTTGGATCGTTGATTTTCCAATGTATGAGATTGGCGAAGAATCCGGTGAACTAGAATTCTGTCATAATCCATTCTCTATGCCGCAGGGTGGTATAGAGGCATTAAATAGCCAGGAACCAACCGAAATTCTTGCATATCAATACGATCTTGTATGTAATGGAGTAGAATTATCTTCTGGTGCTGTACGGAATCACGATCCGGAAATCATGGTAAAAGCCTTTCACTTAATCGGACTTGGCGAAGAGGATGTAAAGTCCAGATTCCCTGCAATGTATAATGCATTCTGTTACGGTGCTCCGCCACATGCAGGCATTGCTCCCGGTGTGGATCGTATGATTATGTTAATTACCGGCGAAGAAAGTATTAAAGAAATCATTCCATTTCCAATGAACAAAAATGCAATGGACGTTATGATGAATGCTCCTGCCGAAGTAGAACAAAAACAGCTTGACGATGTTCATATTCAAATTAAGATAGAAAAAGCAGTGAAAACACATATCAAGGGTTAAAGTCAAATGGATAGATGACCGTCGCTCAGCTAGTTGAAGAGTGTGGATATAATTCAACAGGTCAAGTTTATCATCACCTTAAGCCTCTTATAGCCGCGGACTTAATAGCAGAAGATGTTGAAAATGCAGACCGAGGTGTTTACGTTGTTCAGCCTCATCGAGTCCAAGGAATTATTATGCTCCTTGCCGGTATAAGTGATATGCTCGACCCCCAATATACGCAAGGAGATTGGGAAGTTAAGAAATAATTATTGCAGAGCTGAAAATCCGCAGTTTATAATACGCCAATGGGCAAGAGCCACTGTAGAATGGTCTTGCCCATTTATACTTAATATTTTATATCCGTTTTTGACAGAGACTTTTATTGAGGGCGATTTTTATTTACATCTCTCCCTATTTTAAATCCCTTTGACAATCGCTCTCCCAACGAAATAGCCAATCATATTGCTTATCAAAGAATTCCACAATACTGCTGTCATAACCATGAAGTTCAAGCATGGTAGCTTGTAATTGAAAATGATATATTGCAATGAAGCTGTAAAAAGCGGATAATTCTTCCTGACTTAATTGACAATATCTTTGATAGCCCTTTACAAATTCTTCGAGTCTTTCCTTTGTTTTTACATATCCATTTCTATCATAATCAAAATAGTGCGTGTCGTTGCAAAACAGTACGATATCATAAACCGGAAATGCAATACAGGACGTGTCAAAATCTAAAACATACATCGAATTATCGCTTGTTTTATGAAGATTACCGCGATACAAATCACAATGACAATATCCCTTTGGAAGATCCTTAACCCTTTCCCAAAGCTCATTCCCGTAAGAGAGAAAAAACTCAGTTTTTTCATACTGAACTTTTTTCATAATATCTACATATCTGTCGATGAAAAAATCTTTACCTTTCACCGCCAGCTTGCCGGGATAACTTTTCATGACTTGATGTAATCTTCCTATCAGCTTGCCTGCATTTTCCGTATCCTCAGGCGCCGGTTCATCTCCGGGAACATAATTAAAAAGCACAAAAATACACTTATTGCCATACTCTGTAACATGGACATAAGGATGCCCCGATTTAGTCAGAATAATTGGTATCACCGGAAATTTTACACTTAATAAATACATTTGAACATCTATAGACTGTAATGCCGTTTCTAAAAATGGGGCGCGAATAATTTTCAAAAAATAATTTCGCCGTATATCCCGAATGACATACGAACAATTTCCACCCTCGCGGAACAACTCAATATTCTGAATGTTTACATCGTAATTTCTATTTAACACACTAAAAACGTTGTGAATATCCATTGTCAATCCCTCTTTTGAAATAATACTACCGATTCTGTATGCTTGAGGATACAAAAAGATGCAGTTAGCCATAAATATACTGCATATCATCGTTTCCTATATAGTGATAATGGCTCTCCTCCATGCTGCAATGCCTATTTGGATCCTTTTACCTGTCCTTATACAATTGGAGGAAAAATTACTTATCTATACGCCCATTAATCATGGTTGCCTTGTTCCGTTCATATGGACACTTGGAAAATTCCAAGTCTTTGTCGCTTCCAGCCAAATATCATTGGGGATTACATCCGGCCGGTAACCTGATCTATTCTGTACAAGATCATATACATATTGCATGAAATCCATTAAACAGGATATCCCTGTCCTCATTTCAAACATAGCGAGCTTTTCAATTATTCCGCCAGCCCTATTATATCCTGTTTCTTTGTTTCTTTTTTCAATGGCATCAACATCCTTGATGACATAAACGATCTGTGCAGAATAATCTTGTTCTTCAATTTGGAGTAAAGCATATGTGCTATATCCCGGCTTGATATGAATCGGTGTGCTCACGCTGCCAGAATTAACATACGTCTTTCGTCCCTTTCGTATTACTGCAGGAATGTGACTGTGACCATACAAATATATATCAAATGGAGATTTCTCTAATAACATATCTATTAGCCCGGGAACGGATGCTGGGCCAATATCGCATAGCTTATTAATTTCCCTCATATGCCTCTCGTTACATTAATCAACTCCTAGAAGATCGGCTAATTGATCCTGTGTTCCATGATTACCAAGAATATCAAACCCGCAAATTGTCACATGAATATCGCTAGGTAATGACGTAATAATATCAAAATGACGTGTTTCAAGCTTATTATGATTCCAAACCAACCCGGCATATTGAAGAGAATTATCCCATTGAGGCAAATGACCCTGATGATATTGTAATATTTTTGATTCACGATTTCCAATTATCATAGGTATTTTATTGATGGTGAGCATATCAATTACCTGATCAGGATCGGAAGCCTCTCCAATATAATCTCCAAGAGACCATATAAAGTCACAGTTCTTTGATTCAATATCTCTTAATACACTATTAAGGGCAATCGCATTACTATGTATGTCAGATATGACTGCAATTTTGATAATATTCCCTTCAATCAAAAGATTATATAGTCATGTCTTCTCTGGTATTTGTTCTTATGGCAGTATGTTACAACATTTCAGTGCACAGTAATATAAGCAAAGACAATGCAGCAAACGTTTTTTTTCTTACAATATCCCCCATTTGTAAATTGATTTTACATCTCTTCATATTTTTTCAAAGCTATTCTAATGACTCAGCTATTGTTGCTATATTTAGATATGGATTTCCAAAATGATATGTTCTTTACAACAACTTCGCCATGCCTTGAGTATACAAAAAATGCCGTATCAAGTTAGCACCCCCTTGACGGAATTCTTGTCGCATCATTCATTAAATACTTAATAAATATCTCACTAATTCAGTCCATTCATTTATTTCTATACAGCTATCCGGCAGAGATACCGGCTTTTTCTCAATTGCACCTTTGTACCATACCGGAGTTATTGAACAATTAAATGCGCCTTCTATGTCGCATTTAATATTATCACCGCAATACCAAATATCCTTAGTCTCCAACCCGGATTTTTTTAAAGCTACTTCAAAGATGCGGGAGCCCGGTTTTCTGAAAACATACTCACTGGAAGCGATAATAAATTCAAAATTATTCTCCGGCAAATACTTATTGATTCTATTGGATAAGGCCAGGCCGCTAAAGCTGATATTACTTATTACACCGGTTCGGATATGAAGCTTATTAAGGGATCGTAACATTTCCTCTACTCCATCTGTAAGAGTCGCAGGTGCAGCGTTATCCCAAAAAATCGTTTCTAATTCTAAAGGTGACACTAATATTTTAATTTGAAAATAATCATACAAATACTTTTGAAAGGAATGATTGTGTACCTCTATCAGTGCCAGATGCTGCGTTTCCGAATTATATCGGTCAATATCTTTATTTAGCTCGTTAGCAAATGTCTGAATTTCTTCGGCTGTAACGCCCTGAGGATTTTGCACACAATTTTTTAAAACAGCTTTTGTACCGGCAATTCCATCAAATTTATTCTCGCAAAGTAACGTTTGCCCATAATCAAAAAGTATCATTTTGGGTTTATTCAAGCGCAATCACCCCCTTCCATTTCGTGATCTGGAAACAATGTCAATTCAATCTCCTATCCAAAAATACAGCAGCCCTCTCTCACCATCCGGCAGTTCAACATAGAACCAGTTTAGAGTCCGATCATCCGGATCGATATGAATGTCAAGGAGTTTTATCTTCGTTGCTTTGAATTCCCTCTGAGTTTCCGGGTCCCATACCGTATAATCAAAATAATCCTCCGGATTTTTATCTAAGGGTACAAAATAGCCGGTGCCATTAACTTCATAGGTTTTTCCTATGTTTTGTTCTACATCATGATTCGTTATAACATATTTATTGTCCTTAAATTCTCCCCATGCAGAAAAGAATTGCGGCTTAAAATAATTTGCTCTATGAAACCATGATATGAATTTTCCCTGTCCATCCATCAACGCATATCTGTCGATTGATCCCAGGGAATAAAGCTCTTTTCCATCATAGCGAAAGAATGAAAAATTAGGATCCCCACTTGGTCCGTCATCAAAAATAGCAACTTCGACATAGCTGTCCCTACTATCCAGATCAATAATCTGTATTTCACCGGATGGGTTGTCTGGATATAATGTCAGTTTTATATCATTTACCTCTATATAGGAGTCATCCCCATTATCAGCTTTTAATACAGCATTTATCCGATCTGCTTCCCCATCCCCATTCAAGTCATATTCACCATGAATGCTATAAGTTCGCTGATAATATTCTAATTTTTCGTCATATGAAACGTCAAACGTATAATTTTTAAAATACTCATCCATTTTCGAGAAGTCTTCAAGCTTAGGATCCTCAGTAGTTATCGAGGTATCCGACGGCGCAATCGTTACTTCATTTTTATTTGGGTCAGCTTCCTCTGTTTTGTTGGAATCAGTTTCCTCCGTTTTGTCAGAAGATTCGATAGCATTGGTGGGTTCCGGTGCCAAAGTGATTTGATCATCCTTTGACTCGTTGGCAGTTTTTCTTGGCTCACATCCAGTAAGCAGACATAGCAAGAATAGACATAAAATTAATAAGATACTTTTTGGTTTCTTTCTGTTTTTGCATTTAATAAACATAGAATAGTTTCCTCCAGAATCATGTACCAAGTATAAGCAATCGGTACGTATTAGATTACCAAAATATAGTAACATTATATGTTAATCGGCGGCGTAAAGTCAATAAATGAATCGTGCCAAAAAATATAAGGACAGGAAAGTCATCACTCTCATGTCCTTAATTTAACGCATTTCTATTAATTATTCTTTGGATATATCATAATCATAACTCTTTTATTAATTCTTTTAATCTTGCAATTTCCCTTACTGGTCTATCTATTGCCTCTCCTTCTGTAATATTCCATTCAGTCTTCAATTCACGGATTAGCTCTTCCCATGCTTCAACTGCCTTCTCATATTCTCCCATGATTTCGTAAATATGTGCAATACATTCTGCAGCATCTGTATATTTGGGACTTGGCTGCAGTTTAAATGCCATTTTGTTAAATTCTATTGCTTCTTGATATCTGCAGTCTGCCGCATATCGGTCTGCACTATAAGCATATACCAGCCAGTTATCCGGCTCACTATTCACCATATCATCCCAAATAGCATAAGCCTCATCATGCTTTCCTCTCGCCCAGGCAATCTCACCTGTATACTTCTTCACACGACAATTATCCTCGACTTCTTTCAGCTGCGCCAGTACACTTTCTGCCTCATCCAATCTGCCATCAGCAATCAATTCATCCAGTAAGAACATATATCCCCTTGCATAACCCGGATTCTCTTTTACAAACTGCTGATAGTACGCAATCCTTTTATGATGATTTGAATAGTTCCAATCTGTCATCGTTCCCTGCTGCGCCGATTGAAGAGCTACATGATTACATTTCCAGGTCGGATTTTCTTGTAAAGCTTCTTTGGCATAATATTCTGCCTGTTCTCTGTGCATGTCTGCTTCATGATTATGCAGATCAGTCAACAAGCTCAATGCTTTTCCTCGATAGACATTGTCTGCCATCTTTTCTTTCAGAAAATGCTCTGCATAATCATAGTCAACTTTTGACAAAACTCTCTTAATCTGAAGCATATTTTCAATCCGCTCAAGATGTGTCTGATCTGTCACCTCAAACAGTTCATCAATCGTAACCCCAAAGAAAGCAGATAGTTCAGGCAGAAGCTGAATGTCCGGTGTTGTTATATCATTCTCCCATTTACTAATAGCCTGTGAAGAAATAGACAAATATCCTGCCAGTTCTTCCTGCGTTATTGATTTTTGTAATCGTAAGCTTTTTATCTTTCTTCCTATATTCATTAAATATTTCCTCCTTGACCGGTCATGATTATTAAACCATATCAATTGCTAACCTTCAATAACCCATCAAGTGAGTTCAAATCAACAGGCAGTTAATCTTTCTGGAAGACATCCAGACTCAAGATTTCGGGCTGAGGAACCTGTCCGGATTTCATCGTCTCGACCAGAAATTTCAGAATTAACTTAGTCGGTATCTTAATCGGTTAACTTGGTCGGTCAAAGCGACTAAGCTATTTCTATTTCCTATAGTATTTCTGATTACGGCTATTCGGTTTATCCGGAATCGTCATTTCAATCAATCCCTGTTCCAATGCAGGATTCAGATAATTCTTTCTAAATGTCGGTCTGTGAGATAAGCCGAGACGTTTCATTATCTCCGAAGCTGATAATGTTTCATCACTCAGTGCTTCAAGCAATTTTACAACTTGCGCAGTCATATCAGACTGCGGTGTGCTTTCAGCATTCCCGACGACAGTTATCTGTTTTAATGTATCTGCAATTATTTCAAGCATCAATTCTACAAAAGCAGAACTGTCAGCTTCTTTATCTGATTTGCCAAGAGCATCATAATACTCTTTCTGACGTGTCCTTATTAATTCTTCAATTGGCAGCCAGTAAAACAATTCCTTCCACTGTCCCAGCAGTAAGCTGTGCCACATTCTGCCCATACGTCCATTTCCATCAGCGAACGGATGAATAAACTCAAATTCATAATGAAAAATCGCACTTTTGATCAGCGGATGCATTTCAGAATTCTGATGCCACGCAAACAAATCATGAATTTGTCCGGGCACCAAATTCGCCGGTGGTGCCATATGCACAACTACATCTCCATCAAACACACCGACATCGCCAGAACGAAATCTGCCATTTTCAGGTATCAACCCATTCATCATCATTTTATGTGCTTTCAAAAGATCATCTACAGAAGCCGGATTCAGATTTAGCATCATTTCGTAGGTTTCATATGCGTTATGAACTTCTTTTATCTCATTCGGATTACCAAGGATGTGTTTTCCGTCAATAATAGCTGTTACCTGTTCCAAAGACAATGAATTATGCTCAATGGCAAGCGATGAGTGTATTGTTCTGATTCTGTTTTCTTTGCGAAGATGTGGATTTAGATTGCCGTGCGACAAAACTGTAACACGTCCAACCTGTTCACTGATTTCCGCAACCAGATTTGTTATTTTATCTGTCATGTGAAATGGCGGTTTGTATTTGCTCATATTTATCCCCTCCTAAATTCAAATTTATCATTTTAAAAAGTATATGACTAATCATTTTGCTATCTAATATTCCGTATGATGACTAGTCTAATTATATCATTTTATCTGCTTTTGTTGCCATAGTAAACTTGTCAATTCAGCCCCACTTTTACAGTAGTAATAATATCCACTCGGCCCTGCATTTTCGGGGCTTTAGATATGTTCTTATAATAAAAACTTCCGCAACCTAGAACCCGGCTTGAATATGAGTTCAAAATCACGGAAATCCCTTTATTCCAAAATGCTTTGACGTTCTTACTTCCCCACTCTTGACATCAAGCATACCGTCTCCACGTTCCCGTCCTTGGAAACACAAAGAAATAAACTTTTTACAGCCTTAAAAGTTTTGAAGTAAAATCTTCAAAGCCGCAGAAATATTTCTTGTGAAATATACCAACGGTTTTAAACCCTATACTTGTGTGAAAGCTGAAGGAAGCTTTATTACCTTCAGGGGCAGTATTTACAAGTACTAGTATACCCTTATCTGGGTTATTTACTTTTATAAACTCATAAAGCTTTCTTCCTAAACCTAAGCCTTCATACTCCCTCTTTACTGCAATTTGTTCTGAATAAATACAGTTATCTATATTACCTTGCAGTATAGTATCACCTAGTAACTCCTCAGGATATTGAGTATTAAACCACAAAAAACCTGCCATACTGCCATGAAGTCTCGCTGCAATAAAATTATCTATATTTTGTTCAATATATTCTTCAGGAATTATTCTTAATAGAACCCCTTTATCTTTGTCTTTAGCATAACTTATATTAAGCTCCCTTGAAATATCATGTATAGCTCTTGCATCTTCCTTTTTAGCTTTTTCTATAATTAACATAAAACTCATCCCTTAATTATTTTATTTATTATTTTTTTCACAGCATTTATTTTTCGAATGTCTTTCAACCAAACACCTCACTTCCTTTTAGGCTTGTGTAGCCCTCTATTTTTTGAATAAGAACACACTTGTCAGAATGGCAAAAGCAATATCCGATATTCTAATTTTATCAAATAAGACGATTGCAGCCGCTAACATTACAATTATGATACAAACTGATATAATTTTTGAAATCCAGGCTTTCCCTTTTGCATACCAAACGATAAAACCCATTAGCGAAGAAAAGAGGGCAAATATTGCCCAGCCGTAAATGAATGAGGTCGAATAAACGCTTGCGGTTAACTCTGCCGTTATGTAATAAGTAATTAACATTCCGGCGCAGAAGCCGAAAACATTAACGGCGGCTCTTTTAGCTGTGCTGCTGTATATAGCAATCAGCGTACATAGAAAAATCCAAACAGACATTTGTGAAAATATATTGCCAAGATTGGTGGTGTAAATGTCAAGCAGTTTTATAATCACACCCAAAACCAAGCCCGCACATGAAATGAGGATAGTATGTTGGATAGCCTTTGAAAATGAAATTTGTCTGTCAGCCTTTCGCACACCATTTAATAAAATCATTCTTTCAGCCCCCTTCTCTATAAGAGTTAACATAAGCAAAAACGTTACAAACTTTTTGGCTTTGAATTGATATTTTTTAATCTTCCATCTGCTGGATTTTTTGCGTCTCTTGGTATCAGCCACATGCGCTAAACCACACCACACTGGGTATTACTTTACTTTCTTGTTATCAATACCACACACTCAACATGTCCGGTTCTCAAAAACATGTCCACGATATTTTTAGCAACAAGGGTAGGCTGAAACATATCAATTATTTTTATATTTTTATAAAAATCTAAAATTATGTAAGAATGTATTGATTTTATTATATTAATAAGGATAATTATAGTAAATATCTTTGAATGAATATAAAACTTGGTCGTGTCAAAACCAGACGCAGCAAATATAATTATCCCGTGGGGCATTTTTCGTATTCATTTTCAAGCAAGACATGGAGAGCGTCAAGTAACTCACCATTCTTCACTTTCTCTAATTCGCTCTGCGCCCAACTTGGAAATGAGTTCTTCTCGCAAGCAAAATACAGAGTTGTCAGAGTGCTTGCAACCTTGTCAGCCATTACCTCAACTTCGTCAACTTCTCCGTATGAGCTCAAAAATGCCGCTTTTGCTTTCTCGCCGAGCGAAGAACATACATTCCGTATATCCGAATAAACATACCCCTTGCCAAGAAAGTTATAATCAAACATCAGGGCACTGCTGCCATCATGTGCAACTGCAAGATTGGTATAGTAGAAGTCGTTATAAGTAAGGGTTCGCGGCAACCGCATGATAATACCCTTAATTTTATCAAAATTCTCCTTTATGAAAGCCCATACGGGGCAATTCCCTGTAGCAGTTTTACGTTTGACTACTGCCATATTCTCCAATGTCAATACATCACACTCGTCATACAAATCGTGCGTCTGGGCATATTCTGCGCCCTTGTGGTGCAAGACTTTATACCAATTGGCAATCAAAGTTGCAACTGCCATGTCATTCAAATCATCTGCTGTTCCCAATCGAAATGAGCTGGTTTCAATATCCTCCATCAATATAGCGCAGGCAGTAGAAGCAACCAACTTCAATGTGGGGATGCCGAGCATTGACAAAGCCTTATAATTCTGAATTTCACGGCGGTGGTCGGGCTTGTCAAAGCACTTTAACACAAAGCTTGTACCGGATTGGTCTACCTGCCGCAGCGACAAACCATCTTTGTACTGCATTTGGCTAATGGAGTCATACCGAATCGACATCAAGGATAGTTCGCTTTCTGCAAACGCTTTAACTGTTCGCCCGAATTCATCTTCCAGTACATCCGCAAAACACTGAATGTCTTCGCCGAGATATTCAGCTGTTTTAAAAACCTCCCCACATTCTCTTGCCGCGAGCGGATCACGGCGAACCTCAACTGCTTTCTTCAATGTGTCCGCACAGGGACACATTCTGTTCTCTAGCGCCCACTCACCTGCAGCAGTCTTGGCGATGATTTTGCCCGTTCGCAGGGTGTATATGCAGCGCGCAATGTCCAATAGCCAACCGAACGAATACAAACTCTTGTCTGTTTTCTGTGCATATTTGCGTATGGTTTCGTAATGCCTCACAACATCGCCGCGCAACTGCCCATATGACGGGCGGGCAAATCTGTTTCTTACATCTTCTCCATATAAAAGAACACCGCAATCCAGCAGTTCCGTCATGCAGAAATTATCAAAGTAGTACCTATCTGTAATGCGCTGACCGCTTGTTCCCCAATACACCATACGCTCACTCGTTTGATTGATAAATGCCTCTAGTGAGAGCATACCGCCTTCAAAAGAGCGGAAGTAGTGATTGCCCGGATATTTTGTGAGCAATATTTGCCGTAATTCAATCAGTCTCTGCGCTTGCTCGGCGGATATTTCGTGTTTCGTCAGCACGAGTATATCAATGTCGCTCCAGCCAAGCTTGAAATCATCAAGCGCAACAGAACCGTAAAGATAGGCGGATAATGCATTCTCACCAAGAATAGCGGTGATTTCAGTGGTCATAACTTGGATAGCTTCATTCAAATTCATTTTATCGCCCTCCATTCCTCAATTAACTGTTTAATCGACTGTTGCCACTCGCTTTGTTATCGTCCTTACCATCTTTTACATTTATTCCATCTCTACAATCCTACGGGTGTTATCTGTACTGTCTACTCCACATGGTTCGAGCTGGTGATTGAGTATATTTCAGAAGCAAGTCAGCCTACAAGTGCATTTTTTCTGCTTATATCTACTTCCAATCTGATATATTATATTTGTCCAATAGTTCCCGTGATAATTTCATGCCTTTATCTGTAATTGCTACGGACTTGGAACGGAAACTTCCCTGCCGGATATAGTCTTCCTCATCCAATTCATTAATAGTATCAAAATCATATCCCTTCCAAGCCATATCCAAATCTGATTCAAAACGGCCCCCTTCATTAAACCTTGTTAAATACATCAGCAGCATAGTCAATTCTTTAACTGCCTTCTCTGGGTTAGTCTTATCCATCATAATCT
>ENA-UOOK01003318-UOOK01003318.1-fermentation-metagenome-genome-assembly--contig:-NODE-3318-length-18454-cov-6.128866_pt1 | contig 18454 bp, 16 predicted proteins | sample MGYA00245777_ERZ724023 | MGnify/ENA primary metagenome ERZ724023 (study PRJEB28704, sample SAMN03018312) | fermentation metagenome | biome: anthropogenic terrestrial biome; feature: soil; material...
TTTGTGCAAGTTGTCGGATGGGCAGGGCCCGCTTTGCGGATAGCTTGCTCTCCCAGCTGAGCTACGCCCCCAAGTTGTGGAATCTGTTCAATTTTCGGATTTCGCTTTGTGCAAGTTGTCAGGTGCTCAGGGCCCGCTTTGCGGATAGCTTGCTCTCCCAGCTGAGCTACAGGCCCATTTCTATGAAATTTTCATTATGTCTGATATTCTGCTCTGTTTCAACAACGAGTACTATTATACCACGCTGCAGCGACAAATGCAAGTGAAACTTTATAATTCCAATTGAAATTTTGTAGGACTACAATACATGTTGGACAGTTAAAGAAAAAGACGAGCAGGAATGGGACACATCGGTTAAAATTGAGTTACCACACCTAATTTGGCCGAAAGAAAGTGCCCATTCCCGCAGGAACAACACAACACAAGACATGCGGTACAAGCAATCCTCATGCGTTACGTTGAGAAATTCGGTGTGAGCCGGGCCTGCCGGAATACAACCGAAGTTGTGCATAAATCTGTTCCTGGAAAGCCCGGTATGACGGTACCTTGCAATTCCTCATGCGTCATTTCCGGCATCTTCATAGCAACCCGAAACAGCATATGGCGAAAAAGGTCAAACTCATTCGGGATATGCGATGCAGGGACCCGATATGATTGAGCTGTGGCACGGCTTAGGAAAAGAGGTTACAAACAACGATAACCCCGAGAGCCTCTTTCGAGTCATGCGCCGTCTGAGCATGTCTCCCGCTTCCGGCCCGCGCCGGCAGAGAACCCGCTAAAGCTCGGCGGCAAGCTGCAGGAACTCCTCGCGGCTCAGGAATGTGCTGAGCACCTCCGGCATGGAATTCGCCGAAAGGTGCTCCGGAAGGGACAGCCTGCGCAGCAGTTCCTTTCGCTTCCGCGCGCTTTGCGGCCCGCCGGAAAGCCCCGCAAAATACAAGTCCGTCTTTGTGATTGCCGGTCCCGTGCGCGTTTGCTCTTCTTCCATCCCCACACCCGCGCGCCGAAGCGCCTCCAGGATCATACCGGCCGGAACGCCTTCCACGCCGAGTTTTCCTTCTTTGGAGGGTTTTGCCTTTCGCTTTTCCTTGCCGTAGAGATCCGGAATATAGGCATTCTTGATCCGGCCCGGCGGAATGGCACCGGCAAGATGATTCCGAATCAGGAATCCCGCTGCGTCGCTGTCGGTCAGGACGAGAAGGCCGCGCGTTTCCGCCAGACGGCGCAGCAGCGCCATCCGCTCCCTGTCCTGGAAAATCCGGAAGCCGTCCGTCTCCAGGATCAGCCCGTCGATGATGGATGAAAGTTTAATCCGGTCGTACTTTCCCTCCACTATCACGGCTTCTTTCACTCGGATCAATCCATTTTCTCCCTTTCCACGATCCAGATCAGCTCCGCGACCAGCTTCTCCAAGGCGAGCCTGCGGTCGCCGCGCGCGCTCTTCAGGGCCACGTCCGTTTTCAAGAGTGCGTCAAGACTCTGCCGAAGCATCGCCACGGAATACCGTTTCGAGTCGCGCGCCGCGTTCGTCAGGCGGAATTCCTTGCGCGCATAGTTGAAATGCTTCGACGGTTCCATGGCGGAAAAGCCGCTCAGAAGAGAAATCTTGACGCGGTAAAGATCGAGATATGCTCCCGACAGCACCGAGAGCACCGCCACAGGCTCTTCGTTCTGGTTCAGAAGCTGGCCGAGGATCTCGTACGCCTTGTCGCTGTTCCCCGCAAGGATTGCCTTCGAAAGGTCGAAGACGCGCGCCTCAAGGTTCTTCGACGTGAGCAGGTCCACCGTCCGCGCAGTGATCTCGCCGCCGCCCGCATAAGCGCAGAGTTTTTCAACCTCGTTTTTCGCCGTGCGAAGATCCGGGCCGCAAAGCGCAAGCATCCGGGCGGCGTCTTTGCGGGAAAGCGCGCAGCCGCGCCTTTCCGCAGCCACGCAGACAAATCTCTCCACTTCCGCTTCCGTCCGCCGGCGGAAAAACACCGTGTTTCCCGCTTTGCCCGCCACCAAGAGGAACTTCTTCCACGCCTGGTCGCGGCGCCTGTCGAAGCTGAGCGAAGGCTGAAAGACGACGAGCACGCAAGTGTCCGGCAGATCGGCAAGCAGTTCCTGCAGCTTGCCGGCCTGAGAGCCGCGCAGGGACTTTACGTCAAGGTCGGAAACCGCCACGCACTTTCTTTCCGCCGCGACGGGAAGCGCCTCCACCGCGGCGGAAAGGTCGTCCACCGAAAGATTTTCGCCGCTGAAACGCTGCTGATTGAAATCTTTCGGTCCCTGAGCTCCCGCCTTCGCAATCAGCTTCCGCCCATAGTACTCCGCCAGATACGTCTCTTCGCCGTATAGAAAATAAAATCTGGCAAATTCCGACCGTCCGATCTGTTTCTTCAGTTCCGCTTCCGTGATCTCCGGCATCTACTTTTCCCTCCCGACTGAAAGCGTTCTGCTGTCTCGCAGTTCCAGCACAATGTCGCCGCTTCCTCCCGTCCAGAGGGAACGGTTCCTTTTGATCCGCGCGGCCGATTTTTCCAGCGAGCGGCGTTCCATGGAGAAAATCGTGCCGTACGGCCGCACGGCGGTCAGATCTGCGCCGGCAGAATCCGTCACGAGGAAATCCGGCGTCCTCCATTCATCCGGAAGCGCAGCCCATACAAAATCCTTCGGGCACACGAGGATCGTCATGCCGCGCGCCGCAATCCTCGCCGCGGACGATTTGCCGGACGATACCGTTTCGATGACGACACCGTCCCAAAGGCGCACCTCCGCGCTGGAGGCAAAGCCCAGACGGCGCGAGCTGTTCTGCGCCGCCGAGCGCACAAAGGCGTCCGCCATGCTGTCCTGCGAGGCGACAAACAACTTCGGCCGGAAACGTGCGGAAAGGTCCGCCGCGCAGGAGAACTCCTCCCGCCCGGCAGTAAGAAGCTCCAGGCAGTCCAGTTCCGTGACATTGGCAGCCTGCAGGCCGCCGATCACCTTCCCCGAACTGTACGCGCCGCAGCCGACGACGGCCGCGCGGCTCCCGCGCTGGAGCACGACGGAAACGCCATCGCCCGCATCCAGCACGGCAACGCGCACCACGTCGCGCTTTGCAAGCTGGAACGAAAAGACGCCCGTGAGCAGAACGATCGCGGAAAGACAGGCCGCCTGCGGAAAAAGCTTCCCTCCCCTGCCCATCACGAACGCCGTGCCGAAGAGGACCAGCGTGCCCGCGAGCCAGAGCATCGCGTAGCCCTGCGACGCCGAAACGCTCGCATGGGGCAGGCGCGCAACCCATGCCGCGCAGCCCTCCAGATACTTCGCCAGGGACCCGACCGCAAGCGCAAACGGCATGGCGAGAAACGTCTGCGGCAAAAAAAGCTGCAGCAGCGCCGCAGCCGCTCCGAAGCCCAGCAGCAGTGTGGAGGGAAACAGCATCAGCAGGTTCGCGAGCGGCGCCGCGAGCGACAGCGTCCCGAAAGCCGGCAGGAGCACGGGAAGCGTGAACAGCGCTGCCGCCAGCGACGTGCCAAGCACCGCGCTGACGCCGTGCACCAGCGGGCTGAGCGCACGAACCCTGTCGCACCGGTGGTTCAGCCGGGCGGCGATGGGCCCCGCGCAGAGGACCAGCCCGAGCGTGGAGGAAAACGAGAGCAGGAATCCCACGTCCGCCGCGGCGTAAGGGTTGACAAGGCAGATCAGCAGCCCGGCCGCGCAGAGCGAGTTCAGCGGATCGGCCCGGCGGGAAAAAACCGGAGCGGCGAGGCAGAGCAGGCACATCACCCCGCTGCGCACAACGGGAGGCACAAAGCACGTGACCGCCATGAATCCAAACACGCCGCACGCCGTCAGAACCGACGCCATCCTTTCCGGCACGCGCAGAAAAAGGAAAAGGCACAGGAGCAGGGCCGCCATGGCGCTCATGTGCAGCCCGGATACGGAGAGCATGTGCGTCACGCCGGCCGCCCGGAAATCATCCTGCAGGCTTTGGCTCAGGCCGTCCGTGTCGCCGAGCAGAAGGCCGCAGACGAGCGAGGCCTCTTCGCGCGGAAGCAGGTCCTCCACGGAAGCAATCAGCTTCTGGCGCAGACGGAGCGCATAATAGTAGAACGGCTTCTCGGCCGGCGGCGAAACCGTAAGGCCGGAGAAATCCTCAGGGTACGCGAACATCATGACGCCTTTGGACGCATAATAGCCGCGCGAATCGAAGCCCTCGCCCCCGGGCGGAAGATACAGGCGGATCTTCCCGGAAACGCGCGAATACGGCCCGGCGTCCATACCGTTCTGCACGGTGAGGCGTATTTTGAAGCCGACGGGCGCCCGCGGGTCCGCCGCGCTGTCGACCCGGACGATGTAGCTCCACCGCCCATTGTTCTGCCGGGGCAGTTCGCACACCGTACCGCCGACCGCTATCGTTTTGCCGTCCAGCGCGCGGGGCGGCTCCACGGCAAACCGCCCGTAAAGGCTGAACGCCCCCAACGCGGCGGCCGCGGAAGCGAGGGCAAGGGGGACGACGACGGCCCGCCGCAGCTTCGGCACAAAGAGGGATGCCGCAAACATGCCGAGACAAACCCAGAAAAGCGGAGCCGAAACGCCGGCCCCGAAGAACGCGGCGACCGCCAGCGTCAGCAGATAACAAATCCCAACCAACACAAGCGGCCGGTTCATTTACAATCCCCCGCGTAGGCTTCCGCCGTTTCCTTCTTACTTGTAGAAAAGCGGAAGCGGTTCCAGATAGACAATGTCCGTGCGATCCTTCGCGTCGCCCTCGGCGAGGACGCAGGCCCGGCCGACGATATTTCCGCCGTACATACCCACGAGCTTCTCCATGGCCGCGAGGGATTCCCCGGTGCTCACGACATCGTCCACAATCAGGACGCGTTTACCGCGCAGCAGCTTTTCATCTTCTTCCGAAAGGAAAAGCTTCTGCACGTGATCCGTCGTGATGGATTTCACATCGACGGAAATCGGATTGCGCATATACGCCTTCACGCTTTTGCGCGCGACGACGTATCTGCGGCAGCCCTGGCGGGCCATCTCGTAGCAAAGCGGAATCCCCTTCGTCTCCGCCGTTACGACGACGTCGTGCTCCGGGCACTTTGCGAGAAGCGCCGCGGCCGTTTTTTCCGTCAGCTCCACGTCGCCGAGCATGATGAAGCCGGCGATGTCGAGATGATCGTCGATCGGGCAGATGGGCAGGCTGCGCTTGCAGCCCGCGATGGTCATGTCATAGTATTTCCCACTCATCGGTAAGTACGACCTTTCAAATATCAGTTTGGCAATGGCGGCCGGCCCGGGATCTCATCCGGGAGGCCACTTCATGGAACGCCCGCCCAGCAGATGGAAGTGCAGGTGCGGCACGGTCTGGCCGCCGTCCTTCCCCGCGTTGCACACGATGCGGAAGCCGCCGTCCAGGCGCTGCTCGGCCGCCAGTCTCGCGGCCACCTCGTAGATATGCGCGACGATCGCACTGTTTTTCGGCGTGATCTCCGCTGCGGAGGCGATGTGCTCCTTCGGGATGATGAGAATATGCACCGGCGCTTGGGGTTCGAGGTCATAAAAGGCGAGCACCTTGTCGTCCTCATAGGCTTTCCGGCACGGGATTTCCCCCTTCGCTATTTTACAGAATACGCAGTCCATACGGAACCTCCTTTCATTCTGAGCATAAGGCATTCTTTCACTCATGGATCATGTCGGAGACGATTCTTTCCGCCGCCGCAAGCGCCCCGTCCAGCTTTGCGACGTCTTTCGTGCCGGCCATGGCGCTGTCGGGGCGGCCGCCGCCGCTGCCCCCGGCGGCCGTGGCCACGCCGCGGACGATCCTGCCCGCATGCGCCCCCTTTGCCTGAGCGCCCTTGCCGGCGCAGGCCGCGATGCTCGCTTTCCCGCCGCCGACGGCGGCGAGCACGGCCACGCAGTTCTGCGATTTTTCAAGCACCTTGTCGCACATCACGCGGAGCGAGGCGGGGCTCGTCTCCGAAAGGCGCGCCACGACGAGCTTGACGCCCTTCACGTCCTTTGCCGAGGAAAGCATACCGTCCACCCGCACGGCGGCGAGCTTTGCGCCGAGAGACTCGATCTCACGGTCTTTCTCCTTCAGCTCGGCGGAAATCTGCGCCGAGCGGTGCGCCAGCTCCGCGGGGCTGCTCAGCTTCAGCGCCTCCGCCGCTGCGCCGATCCGGCTTTCCGCCTCGTCGAGAAGCGCAAGCAAGTTCGCACCCGTCGCCGCCTCGATGCGGCGGACGCCGGCGGCAACGGAGCTCTCGGAAACGATGTGGAACAGGCCGATCTTCGCGGTGTTGTCCACATGGGTCCCGCCGCAAAGCTCCTTCGAGAAATCGCCGGCGGAAACGACGCGGACGACCTGCCCGTACTTTTCGCCGAACAGCGCCATAGCGCCCAGCTTTTTCGCCTCATCGATCGGCATCTCCCGGGTTTCGACCGGAACGGCGCTCAGGATGACGCGGTTGACGATCCGCTCGATCTCTTTCAGCTCTTCCGGCTTCACGGCCTCAAAATGCGTGAAGTCGAAGCGCATCCGCTTCTCGTCCACAAGCTGGCCGGCCTGCCTCACATGCGCGCCGAGCACCCGGCGCAGCGCGGCCTGGAGCAGGTGTGCCGAGGTGTGGTTGCGCATGATCGCCGCGCGGCGGTCCGCATCGACGGAAGCCTTTACGGCGTCCCCCACGCGGACTTCGCCCGCCGTGACGGAAACATCGTGCAGATAATGCTTTGCGGCGTCCTTTTTCGTGTCGGTCACGGCCATCACGGCGCCGTCCGATTCCAGGGAGCCGGTGTCTCCCACCTGGCCGCCGCCCTCCCCGTAAAAAGGCGTGCGGTCGAGCACCAGCACGGCTTCGTCGCCCGCGGTGGCAGCTTCGACCCGCTCTCCGTCCCGGAGGACGGCAAGCACCTTCGCCTCCGCCGAAAGCGTCCCATAGCCGAGGAATTCCGTCTCCGGCACGCCCTCCAGCAGCTTGCCCCCGCCGGCCCACGCGCCGGAGCCCGCCGCCTTGCGGGCGTTGCGCGCGCGCTCCTTCTGCCCGCGCATCAGCCTGCCGAATTCCTCCTCGTCCACCGTCATGCCGCGTTCCGCCACGATCTCCTTGGTAAGGTCGATGGGGAAGCCGTAGGTGTCGCTCAGGCGGAAAGCGTCCGCGCCGGGGAATACCTTGGCCCCGGCCTTTTCCGTCTCGTCCATGTACCCGTTCAGCAGCTGCAGGCCCTGGTCGATGGTGCGAGCGAAGCTCTCCTCCTCCACGCCGATGAGCTTCATGATCCTGCCGCGCTGCTCCTCCAGCTCGGGGTAAGCGTTTTTGTTCTCGGCGATGACGGCCTCGGCGACCTTGCTGAGGAACGTGCCGCGCACGCCGAGGAGTCTGCCGTGACGGGCCGCGCGGCGAAGCAGGCGGCGCAGCACATAGCCGCGCCCTTCGTTGGAAGGCGTCACGCCGTCGGCGATCATGAAAGTGGCCCCGCGGATATGGTCGGTGATCACGCGCAGGGAAACGTCCTTTTTCGGATCTTCCCGGTATCCGACGCCGGTCTGGCGGCAGACTTCCTTCATGATATTCTGCACGGTATCGACGAGGAAGAGGTTGTCAACGCCCTGCATGATGCAGGCGAGGCGCTCCAGCCCCATGCCGGTGTCGATGTTCGGCTTTTTGAGCGGCGTGTAGTTTCCCTTGCCGTCGCTGTCGAACTGCTGAAAAACGATATTCCAGAACTCGATGTAGCGGTCGCAGTCGCAGCCGACGCGGCAGGTCGGCTTCCCGCAGCCGTGTTCCGGGCCGCGGTCGAAATAGATCTCGGAGCACGGGCCGCAGGGCAGGCTGCCGTGCTCCCAGAAATTGTCCTCGCGGCCGAAGCGGACGACGCGCGAAGCGTCAACGCCGACTTCCTTCGTCCAGATGTCGAACGCCTCGTCGTCGTCCTGATAGATCGTGACCCAGAGTCTGTCCACGGGCAGCTCCAGCACTTTCGTGCAGAACTCCCAGGCCCAGGCGATCGCCTCGCGCTTAAAATAATCACCGAACGAAAAGTTGCCCAGCATCTCGAAATAAGTGCCGTGGCGGTCCGTGATGCCGACGTTGTCGATGTCGCCGGTCCGGATGCATTTCTGGCAGGTGCAGACGCGCTTTGCGGGCGGCGTCGCCTGCCCCAGGAAAAATCGTTTCATCGGCGCCATGCCGGCGTTGATGAGCAAAAGCGTATCGTCGTCTTTCGGAATGACCGAAAAGCTGGGAAGCCGCACATGCCCTTTCGATTCAAAGAACGAGAGATACAGCTCCCGCAGTTCATTGAGCCCCATCCATTTCATATCTGTTTTTTCCTCCATCTCTGCCGGCTGCGGCGGGAATCCATGCAAAAAAAATTAGATTCTCCCGCCCATATGGGACGGAAAAATCCGTGGTGCCACCCAAATTGCGCCGCGAACGGCGCCGCTCGAATCCCTTAACGCGGGGAAAACGCCGCGCCTTTTTCAGCGCGGAGCTCCGGGCCGGCCGCGGCACTTCCCCCGCGGAAACCTCTCACCAAGCGGCTTCCTCTCTTTGGCGGAAAAACGCGCCTTCTTGCCCTTCACTGCCTTTGCCATATTCATTTCACAGTCTGATTTAGTATAACGCCGGCGGGGAAAAAAGTCAACTGTTTCTGAAAGAGAGGGCTGCGGGTCAAATTTTCACGCTGCGGAAAGGATCAGCTCACATAGCCGTAGAGGCCGTTCGCGATTTCGCGGAAAACAGGCCCGCAGGAAGCGCCGCCGCCGCTGCCGCCCTCCGCGAATACGGCGATCGCAAACTTGGGATCCCCGCGCGGATAGAAGCCTGCGTACCACGACTCCACTTCCTCCTCGCCGTTTTGATACCGCCCCGTCTGAGCCGTTCCCGTCTTCGCGCCGGCCGTGCCGTAGTCCGGCTTCCCTTTTTTGCCCGTGCCGGAATCGACGGAGGCCGCCATAAATTCCTGCAGGAGCCTGGCCGTTTTCTCCGACATCGCGCGCGTGCTCTTCGGCGCGGCGGAGCGTTCCACGAAATCGTGATTTTCATTCACGCGGCCGATCACAAGCGTCGGCTCCGTGTATACGCCGCCGGCGGCAACGGCGTTGACCATGGCGGCGACCTGCAGCGGCGTCGCGGTCAGGTCGCCCTGGCCGATCGAAAAATTGGCGATGGCCCGCGGCGAGCCCAGGCTTTGCAGCGACGGCAGCGTGCCCGCTTCCGCCTCCATGCCGGGCGCGAGAGCGACCGGTTTGCCGAAACCGAGCTTTTCCGCCATATGCAGGAAATCCGCCTGGGGGATCTGCTTCATCAAATGGACGAAATAGGAATTGCACGAATTTGCAATCGCGAGTTTCATATCCTCCGTGCCGTGCGGCTGCGAATCGTAGCAGTGGAAAAGCATTCCCCCGGCTTCCTCGTAGCCGACGCAGCGGTACTGCTCCGCCGGCGAAACGCCGTCCTCCAGGGCGGCGGCCGCCGCTGCGATCTTGAATACGGAGCCGACGTTGTACGCCGAAACCGCACGGTTCAGAAGCGGGGAATCCTCAGACTCGAGCACGGAGGAAACGTCGTCCGGCGAAAAAGCGGGAAGGCTCGCCATCGCGAGGATCTGGCCCGAAGGGACCGACAGGACGACGGCCGCCCCCTTTTTTAGGTACTTCGCTGCGGCGCGCTCCGCAAGCTTCTGGATGGAACCGTCCAGGGTGAGGACGACGCCGCCGCGCGCGAGCGCCGTGGAATCGGAAACTTCGCCGTTTCCTTCGGGAAGGACATGCCCAAGCGCATCGACCTGGTACGAAACGGTGATCTTCGCCCCGGTGGAGGATAGCGCGTCGTCGTAAGCCTTCTCGATGCCGGAGGCGCCTTTTCCGGAGCCGTCCAGGTAGCCGAGCACATGCGCGGCGGTGCTGCCGCCGTACCTCTTTTTAACGGCAAACGTCTTCACGCCGGCCGCGGAAACGGGCGCGGGAAGCTTAACGGCAAACGGTTTTCCGGAACTCAGCAGCGTGCGGATATCGTTCCAGTCGGCGGCGGGCATGACCTTTTTCAGCGCGGCCGCCGCCTGCGTGCCCGGAGCGACGGCCGTGGGATACTCTTCCTTCCCGTTTCCCGTCAGCGGATCGCGGTTGCGGTCGTAGATGGTTCCGCGCTGGGAAACGACGGGAACGGTGAAAAACTGCTGGTCCGCGGCGGCCTCGGCAAGGCCGGTCCCTCCGGAAATCTGGTAGACCGTAATCGCGTTGAAAAAAAGCAGCACGGCGAGAACGGCAAAAAGAAAGGAAGCGCGTTTCGGCATGAAAAATCCCCTCCGCGGTTATCTTTGCCGGGAAGGGGTTTTTCTATCCGTTCGGAACGATGCGCTTGCGCAGGATCGCGCCGGCGGCAATCGGGCGGTCCGTGCGGAGCAGCACGGTCATTTCGGCATGGTTGGCGGTTTCCAGCGGATTGCCGTCCTCGTCGAAGATCCCGTCGAGGGCGACGTCGTAAGGTTCGGAACCCGGTTCCAGGACGGACGCCCTGTCGCCGCGGAAAAAGCGATTCCTCTGCGCAAGCACCGCGAGCCCGTTCCGCATCCCCACGACGACCGCGATTTCTTCCCAGCCGCGCACATAGCCGCCGTTCTCGTAAACTTCCCCGGGCGCGTTTCCGAAGTAAAATCCCGTGCTGTAAGCGCGGTGGCTGATCCGGTCCATCTCTTCGGGAATCCACGCGGGAAGCGGCCCGCCCGGGTGAAGCGCGGCTTCGTCGATTGCGTGCCGGTAGGCGTTCGCCGTCACGGCGGCGTAATAGGCGGACTTCGCGCGTCCCTCGATTTTCAGGCTTGTCACGCCCGCCTCCATCAGCTCGGGAATATGGCCGATCATGCACAGGTCGCGTGAATTGAGGATATAGGTGCCCTTCCCCTCTTCCTCCACGGGGAAATAGCAGCCGGGGCGCTTCTCCTCCATCAGCGCATACTTCCAGCGGCAGGGCTGCGCGCAGTTTCCCCGGTTCGCACTGCGCCCCGTGAGGAACTCGGAAAGGAGACACCGCCCGGAAAACGACACGCACATCGAGCCGTGCACAAACGCCTCCAGTTCCAAATCCGCGGGGGTTTTCGCCCGGATCCGCGCAATGTCCTCAAGGGAAAGCTCGCGCGCGAGCACCACGCGCTTTGCGCCCAGGCGGTAAAACTCCTCCGCCGCCGCCCAGTTCGCAACGCCGGCCTGCGTGGAGATGTGGATTTCCAGCCCGGGCGCGTATTTTCCGACCATATCCATCACGGCGAAATCCGTCGCGATGACCGCATCCACGCCCGCGTTCCGGATCTCCCGCAGAAAATCCGGCAGCCCCCCGCAGTCCTCGTTGGAGAGCAGGCTGTTGCAGGCGAGATAAACGCGCACGCCGGCGCCGTGGGCATATTCCACGGCGGAAGCGAGTTCCTCCGGGCCGAAATTCGGAGAGCCGGAGCGCATCCCGAACCGCTTGCCGGCCAGGTAAACCGCGTCCGCGCCGAAGCGGACCGCCGCTTCCAGGCGTTCCCGGTCCCCGGCCGGCGAAAGCAGCTCCGGCCTGCCGGACGAAGCGTCCCATCTCATGCGGTCCGTCATTTCAGGCCGGCCTCCTCCAGGTTCTCCTCGTGGCCAGCCAGCGTCCGCGCATAATACGCCTTGCCGTCTTTGCTGTGGCAGAAGTAGTAGTAACCCGTGCTGTCCGGATTCAGGGCCGCGTCAATCGCGTCGAGCCCCGGGTTGCAGATCGGCCCGGCCGGAAGGCCGACTACGGTGTAGGTGTCGTACTTGCTCTTGTACGAATCCCTCTCCGCCGCGGGGATCTGCGACCTCTGGCGGTAGGGGTAAATCGTCGTCGGATCGGAGTCGAGGTGCAGAAGGGCCGTGTCCTTGCTCGAAAGGCGGTTGTGAAAGACGGAGGAAACGCGGTACATATCGGTTTTGTCCGCCGCCTCCGCCTGAATCATGGAGGCAAGCGTGAGAAGCTGGTCGACCGACATTCCCTCGTCCTTCGCCTTCTGGCGAATCTGCTTCGTGAGCTTGTTGCTGCAATTGCCCACAAGCTTTTCCACAGCGTCCTTGGGGTCCTCGTTCTTGAAAAACCAGTAGGTGTCGGGGAACAGGTACCCCTCCAGGCGGTAGTAGCGCTCGGAGGTCCCCGGGATCGCCGCAAGGACGTCGTAGTCCTTGTCCAGGTCGGTGGTATTGAACGCTTTCAGCGCCTCTTTCGCAGAGCAGACGCCGTTTTTCTCCAGCTTTTCCGCGATTTCCATCGCGTTCATCCCTTCGGTGAACGTCACCTTCACCGTGTCCACGCGGTTCTGGGAGGACTGGATGGAATTGATGATCGCCTCGTAGTCCATGCCCGTGGTGATCTGATAACTCCCGCCGTCGTAAGTCTGGGGGGCCTTCGTCATCCTGCTGTAGAAACGGAAGAAATTCTTGTCCTTGATGGCTCCCACCTGATAAAGCAGGTCGGTCACCTTGTCGGCAGCCGCGTTTTTCGGCACTTCCACGGTCACGTTGACCGCCTGCCGGTCCACGCCAAGCATGTCGTTCATGCCGGCGACCAGATACCGGGCCGAAAGGATCGAAAAAAGCAGCACCATGCCGAACCATATCAGCCGGAAAAAGTTCCTGTTCTTCTTCCCTTTCTCCCGGTCCCTCAGCTTATGGGCAAGCTTGGCCCGTTCCGCAGCCCCGGCATCCGGAAAGCTCTCGCGGCGCTTCTTTGCCTCGCCCGGGTTGCTGTAGCTGCTGATGGTTGTTTCCGGCATTTCCTCCGCCGGTTCCTCCTCGATATGGACGCGGAAATTCTGCACCTTGCGCCGGCGTTCCTGATCGATGTTCCGTTCGTCGTGCTCGTCGTTCATAAGCAATCTCCTGTCGTATTCAGCGGCCGGAAAACTGGCCGGTAATTCTGCGGATATACCGCTCGGTCACAAGGATGTCGACGGCGCGGTCATAGTATCCGTGCGGAAGGTTCCACCTGACGCAGCCGGAATAGCACAGGCCGGCCGTCACGCCGGGAAAATCCGCCAGGAAGCGGTCGTAGTAGCCCTTGCCGTAACCGAGTCGGAAGCCGTGGGAGTCGAAGCTGAACCCCGGCACGACGCAAAGCGGCCGCGCATCCGCCGCCGCGGGACGGCACCGCTCCGGCAGCGGTTCCGGAACGCCGAAGCTGCCGGGGACAAGGTCGTCCGCCGAAGCGATCTCGAAGAATTCCATTCTTCTCGTGCCGGGGACGCAGCGCGGGACGGCCACGCGCTTCCCCGCTTTCCTCGCCGCCGCGATGAGTCCGAACGTGTCTACCTCGATCGGCTTGCTCACATAAGTGTAAACGACGCCGGCGCACGCATATTCCCGCAGCGCCAGCACACGGCTGAGGATTTCCCCGTCGAGCCGGGATTTCCGCTCCGGGGAAAGGCCCTCCCGGAATTCGCGGCTTTTGCTGCGAAGCTCCTGCTTCAGCTCGCGGATGTTCCGTTCCATTGCATGCTCTTTCCGATCTCCCGCGCCTTTTCCGGCCCGCAGAGCGTCTCCACAAGCTTCAGAGCGAACTCGAGCGAAACGCCCGGCCCGCGCGCCGTGATGATCTTCCCGCTGACGCAGACCGCCCTGCGCGGCACGCCGGCCGCCCCGAGCTCGCTCTCATAGCCGGGGAAGCAGACGGCTTCGCGGCCCTTCAGCAAGCCCATATGGCCCAGCACGGACGGCGCCGCGCAGATCGCGGCGACATACCTGTCGTGTTTCACGCAGTATTCGAGCGCCTCCCGGACTTTCCGGGATTTTTCGTGGTTCGGAGTGCCCGGACCGCCGGGCAGGACGACCATGTCCGCCTTTTCCAGGGACACGTCCGCTTCGGTCAGATCCGCTTCCACCTTCACGCCGTGAGCGCCGGTCACGATCCGGCCGCTCTCGCCCACCGTGGCGGTTTCCAGCCCGGCGCGGCGAAGGACGTCGACCGGGGTGATCGCCTCGGCCTCCTCGAAGCCTTCCTGAAGAAAAAGATAAATCATAACTGCATAACTCCCTTCCGGTCCGCTGAAAACGCGGACGGAAAAAATCAATCCATGCCGAGGCCGAGATACGGACGCCCCGGCCTGATCGCTCCCCTATCGCCGCCCCCCAGAGCCTTTATCATTCCAAAGCGCAGGAGCTCCCCCTCGCCGGGGAAAGGCCCGCCGTCCGCCGGCAGCCGGAAACGGTACCGCTCCGCCGGCGCTTCCCGGAGGATCGCGTCCGCGAGAAACGGAAACGCCGCCTTCCGCGCGGCCGTTTCCAGCAGCATGCAGGCCCCGTTCTCCATATGGCAGAGCGCATAGGCGGGCCCCGCGCCCGTCTGCACCGCGACGAGGCGGTCGCCGTAGGCTCCGCTCATCGCGACGGACTTCCGGAACATTTCGCCGCTCCAAAGAAGCGAGCCGTCGCTTTCCGCCAGCAGCTCCGTCCGCAGGCGGTTCAGGGCGTCCGCGCTCCCGGCATAGGGAGCCCAGCCGCCGCGCGCGGCCGCACGCAGCCGAGACGCCGGGACGTCCGCCGCACGGACGGAAAAAAAATCGGCATAACCGGAAGCGGCGTAAAAGCGGTACAGTTCTTCGTTGGACGGAAGCACGGCCGAATACCGGTCGCCCCGCGCGGCACCGGTTTCCGCCGCGCGTTCCAGCAGGCGGGACATGATCCCCCGGGAACGGAAGCGCGGCGCGGTCGCCGCGGCGAAAATATAGTGCGCCTGCACGGGGCGGCCGTTCTCCAGCACCTGCGCGGGAAGCAGATAGACCGCGGCGGCCAGTTCCCCGCCCTCGCGGTCGACCAGACAGTCCTGCGGCGCGAAGAAAAGGCCGAGGAAAAATTCCGGGTAAGCGGCGGGATCGCCGAAGCATTCCTGCCAGAGTCCGGAGAGTTCCCGGCGCATTCCCCCTCCGGCAAACGCGATCACGGCCGCCCGCCCCCGTCCGAGGCGGCGAGAAGACTCTTCATGACTTCCGCATGAATCTGCTCCTCGCCGCGAAGCTCCCCGCCGGCGGCGCACGGGATCACCCGCCACCCGAGGCGCTCCGCCGCGAACAGCGCGCTCTCCCGGCAGAGGCGGAGGTATTCTCTGTCGCGCTCGTGGATGTCGCGACCGCCGCCGTCTCTGCGGTAGCGCACATCCAGCAGTCTCTGCGACATCTCCGGCGGCATATCCAGAAAAACGGTGAGCGCGGGCCGCGGCAAACCGAGCTTTGCGTACTCGAAATCCTGCAGCCAGGAAAGGCAGCCTTCCCACTCTCCGCGCGGCAGCTTCGGCAGCTGATAGATCATGTTGGAGGTCGTGTACCGGTCCGCAAGGATCAGCGCGCCGCGCTCGTAATCCTTCCGCCACAGCTTCAGGTAACTCGCGCAGCGGTCCACCGCGAAAAATGCCGACGCGGCGTAGGCGTTCACGTCGTCCGGCCTGTCCCCGAAGCCGCCGCTCAGGTACATCAGCGCCGGGGCCGCAAACGGCTGGCCGTAAGACGGAAACTTCACGCTGCGGAACGCGGCGCCCCGCGCGCGCAGATCCGCCTTCAGAAGCTCCATCTGCGTGGTCTTTCCGCTGCCGTCGAGGCCTTCCAGCGTGACCAGACGGCCGCTCACGATTCACCGCCCAGGGAGAGATAGCGCTCCCGCACCTGCGCCGCGCGGCCGCAGGACATCTTGCCTTCCGGGCAGGCGCCGCGCACGCAGGCCGGTCCCGCCTGCGCGAAAATGTCCGGCGCGACCGGCTTGACCAGCTCCAGCATCCGGTCCGCGACGCTGCGGATCTCCCACTGGGCGCGGGCGCAGCATCGCAGCGAAAAGAAATGGAGCAGCTCGCGCGCGTTGAACGTGCAGACCAGCTTCGTTTCGCAGGCGTTCGGAAGGACAAAGCGCGCGTCCTCGTTCGCCATTTTCCGCGCTTCGCGCGCCGCCGATTTCCCGTCCCGGCCGGATGCGGCCAGATCTTCTCTGTGCCGTTCTTCCAGCAGAGCGGAAAGGCGCTCGTAATGGCGGCGGTCCTCCTCCATGGCGGCGAGGAATTCGGCCTTCGCCTCGGGAATGGCCGCAACGGCCGGCGGGACAATATACGAAAAATCCGCTTCGTTCACATACCGCTGGCTCTTGACGCTGTAGGAAGCGATGCGGTGGCGCGTGATCTGCGCGAGGAACGAGCGCGAGACGCCCTCGATCCCGAAAGTGAAGGAAGCGTGCTCGATGGGGCTGGCGTGGCCCATCTCCGAGAGCATCCGCACGAACGACGCCGTTTTCGCGGGCGTAAGGCCCTCAGTGATCTCGCCGACGCCGGCGGAGGAATAACACAGCTTCGCGGCGGCGGCCACCACTTTTTCAGGGTCCGGCGTCCAGGCAATCAGCGTAACTTTCGGCATTGCGATCCGTCCTCACTTCATAAGAATTATTGTGCCGCGGCATATCGTCGTTTATTATGACAATCATTATAGCAAAGCCGCAGGATTCTTTCAATGCTTCGGCCGGAAATCGAAAGGCGCGAATGAACGGGCCGCGCCTGGGTATTCTAAAAGCAACGGGGAAAGGAACCGACGGAATCGACTGGAAAAGAGGAATCTGAAATGAGCAAGGAAAATCGGGAAGCACAGGATATGCCCATCGGGCTGCTGATGTCGCTCGCGATGAACCGCGACGCGATGAGCACGTTCAGCCGCCTGGGCGACGAACAGCAGACTTCCGTCATCCACTTTGTGGAAGACGCCATAACGGGCGAAGACGCAAAGCACCGCATCAGCGAAGTCGTGGACCGGCTGAAGAACGGCGACACAGGCCCCTTCCTTTAAAAATAACCCTGCGCGGCCAGCCATCCTCCCGCCACAAAAGTATTCTGAGGAAATTCTGTAACACAATGAAACAGGCGCCATAAACTGTTACTGAGAATCAAGTTCCATGGAGTATGTGTCAGGAGGATGATTTTATGGATAAAACCCATGCCGAGTCCATCAGCCAAGCATCGGCGAACACGGGGAACATCAAAGAAGCCGTGTGCATCAACGCGATGCGCGTGTACGATTCGTGCAGCAGATAGGAATACACAGGATTTATATAGCAAAAGCCGCGACGCATTGCCAGCGGCTTTTTTATTATATAACTTTTTTCCAAATTGTAAACTTAAATCGATGTCTTGTTTTTATTCCCAGTAGTTTATATAATGATACTATGTTCTGTTCTAAATTTTAATTTTAAAAATATGAGCAAGCAAACAGGTGATATTATAACATGACAAGTGCTGAGCAGCAGGTCGCAGCAAGGAAATTCGTCGAGTATTGGAAAGGTAAAGGATCCGAAAAGGGGCAAAGTCAACCGTTCTGGCTGGAACTCCTTGAAGAAGTTTATGGTGTTCAGGATCCTTTTTCCTACATTCATTTTGAAGATAAGGTACATATTGATAAGGATACAGGATTTATAGATGGCTACATTGATTCGACTCATACCATGATCGAACAGAAAAGTATCGAAAAGAAATTGGATAAACCCATAAAACAGTCGGATGGCACTCGTCTGACGCCATTTCAACAGGCAAAGAGATATTCCATGGAACTTCCATATTCGCAGCGACCGCGCTGGATTGTCACCTGCAATTTTGCTCAGTTCTACGTCTACGATATGGAGAGACCAAATGGGGAACCTGAAAAAATTGAACTAAAAAATCTTCCAAATGAATACTACCGCTTGAATTTTCTCGTTAATTCCAAAGATTTCCGCATAAAAAAAGAAGAAGAGATTTCCGCACAGGCGGCCGAAAAAGTAGCAGAACTATATGATGCCTTTTATAAAAACTACAAAAATCCTGCTAATCCACATTCCATGAAAAGCTTAAATATGCTCTGTGTTCGGCTAGTATTCTGCGCCTATGCTGAAGACGCTGGTCTGTTTGGGCCACGAAAAGCCTTTGAAAATTATATACGGAGTTTTGAACCGGAAAACTGCCGTGCAGCACTTAAAAGCTTATTCCGGGTTCTCGACACAAGACCAGAGGACCGAGATCCCTACGAAGATAAGCTAAATGCATTTCCGTATGTCAACGGCGGTCTTTTTTCAGACGAAGGCATTGAAATTCCGCAGATCTCAATGGAAATTCGAGATAATCTTGTCAACGAATTTTGTGAATTCAATTGGGCACAGATCAGTCCAACTGTTTTTGGCGCCATGTTTGAAAGCACATTAAATCCCGAAACCAGGCGCAGCGGCGGGATGCATTATACCTCTATTGAAAATATTCACAAGGTCATTGATCCTCTGTTCCTCAACGATTTAAAAGAGGAGTTGCAACATCTGCTGGAACAATACCGCTCTAGCGCATACGACTGGCGTAAAAACAATAGAGCACGACAAGCGCTACTCAACTACCAGAATAAGCTTGCAAGTCTCACTTTTCTCGATCCAGCGTGTGGCTCGGGTAATTTTTTAACTGAAACCTATCTATGCCTGAGGCGGCTTGAAAATGAAGTTTTGGAAGCTCTG
>ENA-UOOK01003319-UOOK01003319.1-fermentation-metagenome-genome-assembly--contig:-NODE-3319-length-18449-cov-5.584593_pt1 | contig 18449 bp, 14 predicted proteins | sample MGYA00245777_ERZ724023 | MGnify/ENA primary metagenome ERZ724023 (study PRJEB28704, sample SAMN03018312) | fermentation metagenome | biome: anthropogenic terrestrial biome; feature: soil; material...
GGCACAGCGCAGCCTCACAGTTACCGGAGGAACCTTCACGTATGACGGAAATGAGCATGGTGTCACTTATGAAATCACACCTGTTTCCGGAACCACTGATGAGATTTTCTATAGTACGGACGGAACAACATGGCAGTCTGATCCAATTGTGCAGAAAGATGTTGGCTCTGTAACCGTTTATGTGAAAGCTAAGAGCAGTGATCCAAATTATGCACCTGTGATTGGCAGTGCGGCTGTGACGATTAATCCAAAGCCTTTGACAGGAACTTTTACGGCAAGAAAGACTTATGACGGGACCGCAGAAGCAAAAGACTTTTTGAGCAAGATGATCGTGACCGGAGCGGTTAGTGGAGATGAGATTCAGTATAACACCGACCATGTTACGGCAGTATTCGATAATCAGAATGCTGGTTCCAATAAAGCTTTGACCATCGAAGGAGTGGAGCTGAGCGGAGATAGCGCCAAAAATTATACACTTTCTGTAAGTGGAACTGGTGTGATTGATCCAAAGGAGCTTTCGGTCAGCGCCTATGCAGAAGATAAAGTTTATGACGGAAGTACCAATGCCAAAGGGACTTTTGGAAGTCTTCAAGGGATCATCGGAAATGATCAGGTTACGGTAAGCGGTGGGAATTTCCAATTTGAGGATAAGAATGTTGGAACAGATAAAACTGTTGCCGTGAACGGGATTACACTTTCCGGAAACGATTGCGGCAATTATTTTATTAAAGGCACAGTGTCTGCTACGGCAAATATTACTGCAAAAGAACTGGCTTTAATAGTTTCTGCCGACAATAAATCTTATGATGGTACAACGCATGCAACTGGGGCTGTTACTGTTTTGGATAGAATTATAGGAGAAGACGATGTTGCATTTAATTTTTCAAAACTCAGTTTCCAATTTGATACGGCTGATGTTGGAACCGATAAAGAAGTTACAATTTCAGGAATTACTCTTGATGGAAAAGATGCTGGAAATTATGTAATGCCTGAAGTGCTTTCAACAAAAGCAAATATTACTCCTCTTTTGGTAACAGCCAATATCAAAGTAAGTGATAAGAAATATGACGGAAATACGAATGCAGCGATTGAGTCCAGTGAATTTAGTGCTTCTGATCGAGTAAAGCAGCTGCTTAATGAAGCGGGAGTTACCATTAATACAGAGAATGCAGAAGCGAATTTCTCTGATAAAAATGTCGGAGAAGGAAAGATGGTTGCGGTAACAGGAATTGCTCTTGCCAATAATACAAAAGGGGATTTTGCACTGATTTCTGCAGAGGATACCACAACTGCAAATATCACTGCGAAACCGGTAACTATTGCAATTACAGCTGCTGATAAACCATACGATGGAAATCAGACCGCGGCTCTTACAGGAGCTTCCTGTGATGGCTTGATCCAAAATGATCAGGTAGAAGTCAGCTGGGAGAAAGCAACAGCCACTTTTGACGATGAGCAAGTGGGAACAAATAAAACGGTGACTGCCGAGGGAGTTGGATTAGTAGGCAGTGATGCTAAAAATTATCAGCCAACTGTTGAAACAACAGAAGCCAGTATTACAAAACGTGCTTTAAAACTTGCAACGGATGTTGCTTTTTCCGCGAAGGATAAAGTTTATGATAGCACGGTAAATGCTGACGGAGTCATAACTTTTAATACAATGAACCTCCTTGATTCCGATAAGGCTGGTGGAATTGCTGACAGCTCGAAAATTTCGGTAACAGCAGATTTTGCTTTTGCGGATAAAAATCAGGGTGTAGATAAAACAGTCAATGTTACCAATATCAAGCTGGGCGGTTCTTCGGCAGACAATTATGAACTTCTGGACGAAAATGGAAATCCGCTGAATAAAGCATCGACTACAGCGGCAATTAGCCCGCGTCCGGTTACCGTGACGGTCAGTGTAGATTCAAAACCATATGACGGTACCACTGATGCGGATGGCAAAATCACAAGCGTCGATGGAATTCTCAACAATGAGGTAACAGCGTCACTTGATTCTCTTACTTTTGTGGGCCCGAATGCCGGCGCTGATAAAGATGCAAATGCAGTTATTACTCTTAAGAAGAATGAGCTTGGAAATTATACTTTAAATCCAGTTACTGCAAAAGGAACCATTACAAAACTGGAAGTCACATTGACGCTGACTCCAATTGATCGCCCCTATGATGGTACTAATGTAGTGGAAGTCACTGCCTCTCATAATCTTGATGAGGTTAAAATCGGAAATGATGACGTAGCGCTGAGCAATGTACCGATTACAGGGAACGTTGCAGCAGATGCATCTGAAACTACAAAAGAAGTTTCGTTTGCATCCGAGCCGACTTTGACGGGAGCACAAAGCGAAAACTATACGCTGACGGTGACAAAAAATCCTGTTGTAATCAGCAAACGTTCGGTTACGGTTGTTGGAGAGACGGAGGGCAAAGTCTATTCTGGAAGTGAACAGTCCATTACGATTGCAAAAATTTCTGATGAAACACCGCTCGTTTCCGGTCAGACCCTGAGCGGGTATTCCTATTCTGCAAAGGGAACAGATAAGGGTGTTTATAACGGAACATTTCAGAAAGAAAATACCAAAATTACAGAAAACGGGACAGATGTAACCGAAAATTATTCTATCGAATATGTTCCGGGAACCCTTTCAATCGAAGCAAAATTGATTACTGCTGCAGATATCGGTTTGCAGGCAGAAAATAAGATTTATGACGGCAGCGATGAGGAACCGAAGTATACATTAACCGTTACAACGGCTGATGGAGAAAAAGTACAGGTCGAAGCTCAAAGTGTAAAGTTCTCTGATGAAAATGTTTCTTATAATGGCGGCAATGTTGCAGATAAAGATGTAACAGCAACAGGGCTAAAGCTGATAGGGGATGCTTCTTCTAATTATGAGCTGTCGGTTGATAACATTACAGCAAAAGCAAAGATCAATCCGGCTAAGGCTGCAGTAAGTGCAGATGCCAAAACAAAGACTTATGGAGATTCCGATCCGGAATTGACAGCGACTGTTACCGGAACTATTTCCGGTGAAACACTGGAATATTCTCTCAGCCGTGATCCGGGAGAATACGCGCAGACTTATGGAATCCATGTGACCCTTACCGATGATTCTGCAGTCCCCGGAAACTATCAGATCAGTACACAGGACAGTACCTTAATAATCCGTCCTTATCAGATCGTCGAAGAAAATTTTGAATTCAAAGCTTCGGATAAAGTTTATGATGGGAACAAAACAGCAAAACAGTACACAATTACGGTAAAAGGTCTGCCAAATCAGGATCAGCTGACTGCGGCTGCCGGAAATGTTTTGTTTAACAGTACAAATGTTGATGGTGCAAAAGAGGTAGAAGCTACTCATCTTAGTCTCAGTGGAGCGGCAGCAAAAAATTATCAGCTGCCGGAAACGCTTGCCTTGAAGGCTCCAGCAAAGATCACTCCTGCGAAGATTACAATTATTGGCCATTCAAATAGCTTTGTTTATAGCGGTACAGAGCAGATGGTCAGTGGTGCAGATGTTACAGGAATTTTGGAAGGATACAGATTTACCGTTAATCCGGATACGTTCTCTATAAAACGCACAGATGTTGGAACAACTCAGATGGGACTCACAGGCAGTATGGCATATGATGTCTACAATGTTGCTTCTAACAGCACCCATGAGGAAGAAAATGATCCAATCACAGGGGCAGCAATTACCAGTTATTATCGCAATAACTATCAGCTTTCAGTAACGGATGGCGCAATCACCATTACTGCAGCTCCGGTAGTTCCGCCGGTAGTTCCGCCGGTAGTTCCGCCGGTAGTTCCGCCAGTAGTTCCGCCGGTAGTTCCGCCAGTAGTTCCACCGGTAAACCCGCCAACGACTCCTCCCATCAATAACCATATACCGACAGGAACGACGCCAAATGGTACGACTCCGGTAACTCCTGCTCCGAAAATTGTAGCAGAGGAAACGATTACAGTGCCTGATCAGAACCCTCCTGCTGCCCAAAAAGCAGAGAAAGTACAGCTTCAGGATTCTCCTGTTCCAAAGGCAGCGCCAACAGAGAATTGGGCACTTCTGAATTTGATTCTTTGTATTTTGACGGTACTTGGCAGTGCGGCACTTCTGCTGACCTTCTTCCTTCGTAAAAAGAAAGAGGAAGAACAGAGCGCATATGTCGCCTCGAAGACGCAGAATTATAAGGGAAGCAAAGATCAAGATCAAGTGAAACGTCATGGGGTATGGCGCTTCATCAGCCTGATTCCGTCAGTTGGTTCTATTATTGCATTTATTCTTACGGAAAATATGAGCAATCCAATGGTCATTTTTGATCAGTGGACGGTAATGATGGCAGTTATCGCTGTGATTCAAGTCGTAATTATGATCCTTTCTAAGAAGAGATACGACAAAGAGGATCGTGACGACGATCATCAGAGAGATGCAAATGCGTAATTCCAATTAAGAAATCATTTTTGTAAAAATGAAGAACAGTCGCTTTGAATTTTGAAGCGGCTGTTCTTTTCTTTTGATTTCTATATTTGGGATAAACTTGTTTTCTTGCATATTTAAAATAAATTTTATATAATGAAAAAAAGAAAATAATTTACAAAATATTCCAAAAGAAACCAAACCCGTTTTTGTGATGGAAAGGTGGGAGTAGAGTGAACCCATTTAAGGTTACGATGTTTGGTGAATTTAGCGTTTGCTGGAAAGGCCATTGGATTGCAGAAGCAGGAACGCGCCTCAATAAACCTTTTGAGGTGCTTATCCTGCTCTTTCAGAAGCGCGATCTGCGGATTTCCAATGAAGAATTGATGAATCGCCTGTGGAATGAAGACAGTAAAGCAGATAATCCTGCCGGAGCGTTAAAATCGGCTGTTTATCTATTGCGCAAACTGTTAAAAAAAGCAGATCCTGAAACGAATTTTATTTTTACAGAGGGGAAACAGTATGTTTGGAATCCGGAAATTCCCGTTCAAGTAGATCTGTGGGATTTTGAAGATATTGTATTAAAAATAAAACAGGATAACCATTTTCCTGAAGAGGAAAAATTGCAGCTTTGTCGAAGAGCTATCCAATTATATACCGGCGATCTTTTACCAGAATTATGCGAACATCATTGGGCAATTCAGCAGTCGATTTATTATCGCCGTTTATATATGGATGTCATTGAAATGATTGGCGATTTGCTTTTTTCAAAAGGAAATCGGGACGATTGGAATGAATTGCTTTCTATTTGTAATCGGGCACTTTTAACAGACCCATTTAGTGAAAAGTTATATATTCTTTTATTTAGGACAATGCAGCAATTAGATATGAAACAGGAAATTTTAAACTATTACCCAGTTGTTTCCCAGACCTGTTTTGATGAGATGGGTGAACAGATGCCGCAGATTGTGCAAAATATTTATCAATGGGCTTCGAACAGCACTTATCATACAATTAAGGATATCCATCAGATTGAACAGGATTTGGAAGAAACAATCCGCAATGGACAGCCAATTAATGGTGCTTATTTTTGTTCCTATGAGATTTTTAAACATATTTTTCATATGATTGTGAGAAGCGCTGATAGGGAAAACAACTGTGTTATTTTAATGCTGCTTACTTTATCTTTAGAGAATGGTGCAAATTTTTCTAAGGATCAATTAAATAAAACGATGGGGATACTAAAAGGAATCATTCAGACAACCATGCGAAAAGGTGACGTGTTCAGTCGTTATAGTCGGAATCAGTTTGTATTGATGTTGCCGGTAAAGAAATCAAAAGACGGTAAGCAAGTTGAAAAACGTCTTCGGCAGGCATTTTCCAAACATCATCCTCCACTGCCGGTTCATTTGGAGGTTATTACAGGACTCCCGTCTTCTGTTGTGGTCAGTCAAAATGAAATTTATCAATACAATCATGATTAAGGCTTTAAAAAAGTCAAGCTGCAATTAAAGTTGGCTGGCCTTTGTTATTGATTGGAATAAAACAGAAAACTATAAAACCTCTGCAAAAAATCATTTTAAAACGAATCTTTTTTCTTTATTTGCATTCAAATTTGATTTGTTTTCCCGTATAATGAAAATATTCTGTTGCAGAGAGTATCAAAATGGTTTAGGAGGAAGCTCTTATGAACTATACCCGTGATGAAGTGTTGCAATATGTAGAAGAGAATGACGTGAAATTTATTCGGATTTCGTTCTGCGATATTTTTGGTAATCAAAGAAATGTTTCCGTAATGCCTTCGGAATTGATTCGCGCGTTTGATTTGGGGATTTCGTTTGATGCCAGTATGGTTCGCGGATTTTTGAATGCCAACGAATCTGATCTGTTTTTGGTGCCGGATGCCAATACGTTGACCCCTATGCCATGGCGGCCCGCTGAGGGACAGGTTGTGCGTCTTTTCTGTAATATCCGTACACCAGACGGTTCTCCTTTTGTAGGGGACTGCAGAACCTTGCTGCGAAGCGCCCGTGCCCAGATCCTCGATGAATTTGGGCTGGTCTGCAAAGCGGGTACTGAATGTGAATTTTATCTTTTTCAGACAGATGAAGATGGAAATCCGACTCTAATTCCTCAGGATCATGGAACCTATTGTGATGTAGCACCAAATGATAAAGGGGAGAACGTCAGACGGCAAATTTGTCTCAGCCTTGAAGAGATGGGAATGCGCCCCGAAAGCAGCCGCCATGAGCTTGGGCCAGGGCAAAATGAGATTGATTTTAAATATAGTGATATTCTGACGGCAGCCGACCGTTTGGTCGCTTTTAAAGCGGCTGTCAAATCCATTGCTGCTGCTGGGGGGCTCTATGCAACCTTTATGCCAAAACCACTGGAGAATAAAAGTGGGAGCGGGCTTCATATTAATCTTTCTCTTTACTGCGATGGAGAAAATCTTTTTAAATTGGATCCCGGGGAGCATAACCCCATTGCAGAGAGTTTTTTGGCGGGCATTCTGCGCCGGATTCGTGAAATCACCTGTTTTTTGAATCCAGTTCCAAATTCTTATGCAAGATTTGGAAATTTTGAAGCACCCAAATATGTGAGCTGGTCTCATCAGAATCGTTCACAACTGGTACGGATTCCAGCTTCTTGGGGATCGTATGCTCGTATGGAACTGAGAAGTCCAGACCCGGGCTGCAGCCCTTACCTAAGCTTTGCGTTGCTCCTTTATGCTGGTATGGAAGGAATTCGAGAGAAACTGCCTCTCTGTGATCCGGACAATCGAAACCTCTTTACTGCGTCGGAAAAAGAATTGCAGCATTTAGAGATGTTGCCGGAGAGTCTGGAGGAAGCGCTGGATCTTGCAGAAAAGAGCGAATTTGTTCACCGTTATGTTCCGAGTCCCCTTTTGAACTGTTATCTTACAGAAAAGCGTAAGGAATGGGAAAAATATCTAACCTGTGGTGATACTAAAAAATACGAAATGGAAACATATTTTCTACGGATGTAAAAAAGATTTTTTTAATGAAAAATCAAAGGAAAAGGGGATGAAGGGTGGATAGCGTATTGATTGTGTCCAGTACGAGTAAAGGACAAAAATATTTCTCGGATTTTTTGAACGCACATGAATTTAACCGTATTGGAATTGCAGCTTCCGGCGGAGAAGCCCGTAGAATCCTTTTGGAAATGCCTTATGATTTGGTTGTAATCAATGCCCCTTTAAGAGATGAATTCGGGCACGAATTGGCGATCGATTTGAGCAACACGACTTCTGCTGGTGTTTTGATGGTCGTTAAAAGTGAACTGGCAGATTCTGTATCGCTTCGTGTGGAAGATGAAGGCGTTATTGTTGTTTCAAAGCCGATTAACAGAACAATCTTTTATCAGTCCCTGCGTCTGTCTTTGATTGCCAATAAACGCCTTGCAATTTTGCAAAAAGAGAACAGTCGTCTGCAGAAAAAAGTGAATGAGCTGAGAGAAGTCGGCAGAGCAAAATGTGCTTTGGTACAGTATCGCCATTTGACGGAGCAAGAGGCCCATCACTTTATTGAAAAACAGGCGATGGATCAGCGTCTTTCTGTCTTAGACATTGCAGAAGATATCTTAAGAACTTACGAAGGATAAAATATTTTTACAAAAGGCTCTGGAAAATCACTTTCCCAGAGCCTTTTGTATTTATATAATTTTTGCTTTCTTTTCACAGTTAAAAAAAGAGTCAAAGTGCCAAAACAAAGGTGAATGACAAAAAAATATCGATTTTAGCCAATTTAGCCAAAAAATACATTGTAAGTTCTATATAAGAATCGACAGGTATTATTTGATTTTTTATAAGTTGTTATGGTAACATAGAGACTGTTGGGCCCTATTATACTTTATTTTTTAAAGGAGTGTTGTATATGAGTTGGATCGATTTGAATTGTGATTTAGGGGAAAGCTTTGGCGCTTACAAAATTGGGAGAGATCAAGAGATCATTCCATTTATTACTTCTGCAAACGTTGGTTGTGGTTTTCATGCGGGAGACCCCTGCGTAATGGACGAGACAGTAAAAATGTGCAAAAAAAATCATGTTGCGGTAGGTGCACATCCTGGATTTCCGGATCTAATGGGTTTTGGACGCCGCAAGATGACCATTACACCTGCCGAGGCAAAAGCTTATGTGAAGTACCGGCTTGGTGCACTGCGTGCGTTCTGTGATGCAAGCGGAGTCGAACTGCAGCACGTAAAGCCACATGGGGCTCTTTATAATATGGCAGGAAAGGATTATAACCTTGCGCGTGGAATTGCCGAGGGAATTTATGAAGTTGATCCTAAATTGATTCTGATGGCTCTTTCCGGCAGTCAGATGATTCGTGCAGCTTCTGATATTGGGCTGCGTGCAGCAAGTGAAGTCTTTGCAGACCGTGCTTATCAAGCGGATGGCAGCCTTGTTCCACGCGGAACTCCGGGAGCAGTGATTCATGATGTAGACGAGTGTATCAAGAGAATTATTGGAATGGTCAAGGAGCATCAGGTGATCGCGATTACGGGGGAAACTGTGCAGCTTTGTCCACAGTCGATTTGTGTTCATGGAGATACACCGGAAGCGGTGGAATTCGTGAAAAATATTCGTAAAAGCCTGCAAAAAGAGGGAATCAAACTCTGTAATTTAGCCGAAGGTCTTCGCTGAATTTTCAGGAATAAGAAAGGGGGAACCCAGATGGAGAAAAAGAAATCAAATTTGGGAGTGCTTTTAGGTGCAGCTTTTATTATGGCAATTTCTTCAAGCGGACCTGGATTTTTAACGCAGACAGCAAAATTTGTCAATGATTATCATGGTGGATTTGGCTTTGTCATTTTGATTTCGATGATTCTTGCAGTTATTGTACAGCTTAATGTCTGGAGAGTTTTGTGTGTTTCCGGTTTGCGTGGACAGGATGTTGCCAATAAAGTGCTGCCAGGCATGGGCTACGTAATTGCCGCACTAATTGTTCTTGGTGGGCTGGTCTTTAATATTGGAAATGTCGGGGGCGGTGCACTGGGCTTTAATGCCCTTTTGGGTGTTGATTTAAAATGGGGCTATATCATTACCTGTGCTCTCGGCGTTCTAATTTTTCTGTTTAAAAATGCTGGAAAAGCCATGGATATGCTTACCAAAGTTCTGGGCGGCATAATGATTGCTATTATCCTGATCGTTATCTTTATTGTCCAGCCGCCGGTAGGGATGGCCGTAAAAGAAACCTTTGTTCCTTCTGTTGGCTACACCACATTATTTCCCGCAATCCTGACGCTTCTCGGTGGGACAGTCGGCGGGTATATTACATTTTCCGGTGCGCATCGTTTGATTGATGCCGGAATCACCAAACAAGAACATCTTGGGCAGATAAAACAGAGTTCCGTTATGGGAATCTGCGTTGCAACGCTTGTTCGTATTCTTCTGTTCCTAGCAATTTTTGGCGTAGTAGTAAAAGGGGTTTCATTGGATCCTTCTAATCCTGCTGCAGATGCATTTAAGCAGGGCGCCGGGGAACTTGGTTATCGCTTCTTTGGACTGGTTCTGATTTCTGCGTCAATTACTGCTGTTGTGGGTGCAGCCTATACTTCCGTTTCTTTTCTGAAAACACTGAGCAAAACAGTTGCAAAACACGAGAAATGGTTTATAGTCGGATTTATTGTACTCTCCACTCTTGTAATGGAGGTGATTGGCCAGCCGGCACAACTTCTGGTTTTGGCGGGCGCACTTAATGGATTGATCCTTCCGTTGACTTTGGGAATTTGTCTGGTCGCTTCGCAGAAACCGGAAATTATGGGAGAAAGCTATCATCATCCGAAAGTCCTTTTGGTTCTTGGTATTGTTGTTGTGATTCTTTCCGCTTATCTGGGAATAACTTCTCTGGGTAAGCTCTTTGCATAGGAGAGGAGAAAATAAAAAATCATGAATGAAAAAGCGCGTTATTTGATTGCAGGGGATTCCAGTATTGTCGTCGAATTCGGAAATGAAATTTCTGAAGAAATCAGTGCGAAAGTACGCGGAATGTATTTGGCAATCGAGCAAAAGAAGTTCCCGTTTATTAAGGCAATGAATCCGACTTATCGGTCTCTGTTGGTGCAGTATGATCCGCTGCAGTGCTCTTATGAGGAAATTTTAGAAACTTTACAAGGATTGGAAGACAATCTTAAAAACATGGATCTCCCAAGTCCGAATATTTTGGAAATACCAACGCTTTATGGCGGAGAACTCGGTCCGGATCTCGGATCTGTGTGTGAACATAGCGGCCTTACAGAAGAAGAGGTCATAAAAATTCATTCCGGAAGGGATTACCTGGTCTATATGTTGGGCTTTACTCCCGGATTTTCTTATCTTGGAGGGATGGACGAAAAAATTGCGACTCCTCGTCTTAAAACACCGCGGACAAAGATTCCAGGAGGATCCGTCGGCATTGCAGGTTCTCAGACCGGAATTTATTCGATTGATAGCCCTGGGGGCTGGCAGCTGATCGGGAAAACGCCGATTTTGCTCTATGACCCACAGCGCAAACCGCCAATTTTACATCATGCGGGTGATTATATTCGGTTTGTCCCAATCGATCAGAAAAAATATCAGTCGATTGAAGAGGCTGTGAAGAATGGAACCTATGAGTATCGCTATTTTCCGAAGGAAGGAGGTGCCGTAAAATGAGCAGTGTGAAAATTAAAATGGCGGGGCCTCTAACAACGATTCAGGATAAGGGCCGAATTGAATATCAGCAGTCGGGAATGTCTGTTTCCGGCGTGATGGATGATTATTCCTTTCGTGCAGCCAATCTTTTGGTTGGAAATCCGGAAACGGAAGGGGTCTTAGAATGTACCCTTCTTGGGCCGACAATGGAATTTACCGGAGACGCAGTTTTTGCGGTGACCGGAGCAACTGCACAAGTGAAAGTGAATGGACAGCCTTCTTTTATCTGGAGAGCAATTCGCGTAAAAGCTGGCGATACGGTTTCGTTCAGCATGACGACTTCCGGCACGAGACTTTACATTGCATTTGCAGGTGGGATTGATGTTCCGGAGGTCATGGGAAGCAAGTCGACTTATATGAAGGCAAAGGTCGGCGGCTTTGAAGGACGCAATCTCAAAACCGGAGATGAACTGCAGCTGAGTGCTTCGGAGGAAGCTCTTTCAAAAATAGTGTTGAAAGAAGCTTCTCCGCGCATGATTCCTTCCTATTATCCTGAAGTAACGCTGCGCGCGGTGCTTGGACCGCAGGACGACTGCTTTACAAAAGCCGGAATCAATACTTTCTTTGGAACGCCTTATAAGGTTACCAGTGATTCTGACCGGATGGGTTATCGATTGGATGGCGCTGTGATCGAGCACAAAAAAGGCGGAGATATCATTTCCGACGGGATTGTGATTGGTGCGGTGCAGGTTCCCGGAAACGGCAAGCCGATTATTTTGATGGCAGACCGTCAGACTACCGGCGGCTATACTAAAATTGCTACGGTGATTACGGCGGATCTTCCCCTAGTCGGGCAGATGCGGCCGGGAAGCTTTATTCGGTTCCAAAAAGTAACGGTTGAAGCAGCACAACAGGCACTCAGAGAGTATGCAGATAAGATCAAGATTTTTAAAACCTGTATGCTAAGTCTTCCAGGCTGATTTTTTAAAGCTATAAAAAATCCCTGTGCGGTTTTTAAATGAACTGCACAGGGATTTTTTTATTTCAAGAAAACTAATTAGCCGCCAAGCTGAGAGTTTTTCACATCGGTAATAAACATATGTCCGGGGGAATGAGTAATCAGAAAACTAGGCTTTACCTGCATGGCAACTGCCTGTGGGGTGACGCCGCAGGCCCAGAAAACAGGAACTTCTCCGTCATGAATCGGGACAGGGTCTCCAAAATCCGGCTTTTGCAGATCTTTAATTCCGATATGAGCAGGGTCTCCGATATGAATCGGGGTTCCATGTACCTGTGGTAAGCGTTCCGTTACTGTAACGGCTTTGACTACCTTTTCATATGGAATTGGCCGCATGCTGACAACCATCGGGCCATGGAAAACACCGGCCGGTTTGCATTGAATGTTCGTAATGAACATGGGAACATTGCAGCCGAGCGTGATATGGCGGACTTCAATCCCTTCTTCAATCATCGGCGCTTCAAAACTGAAGCTGCAGCCCAGAAGAAAGCTTACAAGATCCTCTCGCCAAAATTTAGAGACATCCGTATATTCGCCTTTTAGTTCTCCGTGTTCATAAATGCGGTAGCGGGGAATATCCCGAGTAATATCGCTGCCTTTTGCAGTCAGCGGAAATTCTCTGGAACCAACGTCACTAACTTCCAGCACAGGACAAGGCTTCGGATTTCGCTGTGTAAAGAGCAAGAAATCATAAGCATATTCTTTTGGGAGAACAACCAGATTTCCTTGGGCATATCCGGCACACATGCCGGAAGTGGGAGAAGTAATCTTTCCTTCGCGAATCATTTGGCGAACCGTTTTTGGATCCTGATGATAAAAGTCCATAAAAAAACCTCCTTTATAATCAGCCGTCTTATTTTAACGGCGAACATGCAGCAGGAGAAAGCTCTTTTTTGGAAAGCTCCAGATAGACTTTGGCATTTTTGCGGTTGGATTCAATTTCTTGCGGAGTCAATGGACGGACAGCACGGGCAGGAGAGCCTAAAATCAGCATGCCGTCCGGAAAAGTCTTATGCATCGTAACAAGCGCTCCAGCGGCGACAATCGAATCACACCCGATCTTAGCGCCGTTGAGGAGGATGGCGCCGATCCCGATCAGACTGTTTTCTCCAACAGAACAACCATGCAGCATAGCACCGTGACCAATGCTGACACCATCGGCAAGATGAATTGGGTAATCCGCATCAACATGAAGAACACTTGCATCCTGAATATTTACATTTTCACCGATTCGAATGTAGGATTTATCTCCGCGCAAAACAGAGTTATACCAAACGGAGGTGTTTTTACCAAGCGTAACGTCTCCGATTATATGTGCGCCAGGTGCAATATAAAAAAACTCGGACATTTTATTTTTATCCTCTTTTCTATTTTTCAGATCTATTTTATCATGCTGGAAGATAAGGAACAATCCGAAACATGAAAGCATTTGAAAGACTAAATAATTAATTTCTCAAATGGTAGCACAGATGAATTCTCCTATGATATAATAAATTAAATGTTATTTAGGAGGCAAATATGACAGATTTTTATCAGTTAGCTTCTAAGCGGCATAGCTGCAGAACCTATGAAGAAAAGACGGTAGAAAAAGAAAAAATATTAAAATGTCTGGAAGCTGCCAGAATGGCACCTTCGGGCTGCAATAGTCAGCCATGGAGATTTGTGGTTGTTACAAATCCGGAAATGCTGCAAAAACTTTCAAAGTTGACCCAGCTTTGCGGAGTCAATCACTTTACAGAACATGCTCCGGTATTGATTACCGTTTGTGAAGAGGAGGAGCCTCGGTTGCTACCAAAAATTCAAGAAATGTTTGGCAGTCATGTTTATGCGCACGGAGATTTGGGAATCTCTACCGCAGATTTAACGCTGGAGGCCGCAAATCAAGGTTTGGGCTGCTGCATTATTGGTGTCTATGATGAGGACAAGGTAAAAGAGTTGCTGAGTATCCCCAAAGGGCAGAAGCTGCGTATGATGGTAGCCCTTGGTTACCCAAAGGAACAAAAAATGCCACGCAAAATTCGAAAACCAATGGAAGAGATTGCTCGGTTCATCGAATGATAAGAATAGGTTAAGGCTATTACCTTTTTAGAAAATCCCATGCTGATTTTAGCATGGGATTTTCTTATCGTTTTTGTTGACTTTTTAAAGAGTTTGCATATAATGAATATATGAACATTATATCATATGAAAGAATGTGAAAGATTTGAAAAAGAATCAAGAAGCAGAATGTTGCGAATTTATTCATGTACATCAGGATATTGTTGACAGAGTAAATCGGGTAATGCCGGATGAGGATACCCTTTATAATCTTTCAGAATTATTTAAAATATTTGGGGATTCCACGCGCATCAAAATTTTGTATGTGCTGTTTGAGTCAGAAATGTGTGTTTGCGATATTGCACAGCTTCTCCAGATGACCCAGTCTGCAATTTCCCATCAGCTTTGTGCATTAAAACAGAGCAAATTAGTTTCTTCCCGTAGAGAGGGGAAAACTGTATTTTATGCTCTGGCGGATTCACATGTCCGTACGATCCTTGATCAGGGCATGGAGCATGTATCCGAATAAAGAGTTTCTAAGCGATCAGTAATACTTAAAATCCAAATTCAAAATCTAACGAAAGCGGATGATTTTATGGAGAGAGAACAAAAGAAACAATTAATTAGAATTATCGTTAGCGGCGCTTTATTTGCAGCCTCTTTTTTTCTGCCATTAGATGAAGGTGGGAAATTTATTTTTTGTTTGATTCCTTATCTTGTCATTGGGTGGGATATTTTATGGGAAGCAATCAAAAATTTAATTCATGGAAAAGTGTTTGATGAAAATTTCCTAATGGCACTTGCGACCGTTGGTGCATTAGGAATCGGGAAATATGATGAAGCCGTAGAGGTTATGCTTTTCTTTCAGGTCGGCGAATTCTTTGAAGATTTTGCAGTGGATCGATCCCGCCGCTCGATTTCATCTCTTATGGATATCCGACCGGATTCGGCAAATCTGGAAAAAGACGGAGCTGTTACTTCGGTTAGTCCGGAAGAAGTGGCTGTCGGTGATGTCATTTTAATTAAAGCTGGTGAGAGGGTCCCTCTGGATGGGATTGTTTTAGAAGGAAATTCATCGCTTGATACGAAGGCACTTACCGGAGAATCAGTTCCAAGGACTGTTAAAGTCGGGGATGTGATTATTAGTGGGTGCATTAATCAAAGCGGCCTTCTGCGGGTACAGGTTACGAAAGTGTTTTCGGAATCTACCGTGACAAAGATCCTCGATCTTGTCGAAAATTCCAGCAGCAAAAAAGCACCTGCCGAGAATTTTATTACAAAATTTTCTCATTACTATACACCGGCGGTCGTTTTTTCGGCACTGGCGCTCTTCCTTTTGCCTCCGCTGATTACGGGTGGGCAGTGGCTTGTCTGGCTAGAACGTGCACTGACTTTTTTGGTGGTTTCTTGTCCCTGCGCATTAGTGATTTCGATTCCTCTGAGCTTCTTTGGAGGAATTGGAGGAGCTTCAAAATGTGGAATTCTAGTCAAAGGTGGAAATTATCTGGAGGCCCTTTCTAAAGCAGAAACAGTTGTTTTTGATAAGACCGGGACTTTGACAGCAGGAACCTTTCAAGTAACGGCTGTTCATCCAGATAAAATCAGTGAAAAGCAACTTTTGGAAATGGCTGCTTTAGCAGAGAGCTATTCAAATCACCCGATTTCTCTTTCTTTAAAAAATGCATATGCAAATACTTTGGACAGTAGTCGGGTAACGGACGTAGAAGAAATCCTCGGGCATGGCGTCTGTGCGAAAGTAGATGGCAGAGTTGTTTATGCTGGAAACAGCAAGTTGATGGAAAAAGAGAACATTCCATGGCATGCCTGTCATTTGACAGGAACCGTTGTGCATGTAGCAGTAGATGGTATTTATGCAGGGCATATTATTATTTCAGATCAAATTAAGCCGGATTCTGCAAAGGCAATTTCAGAATTGAAAAAAAGTGGTGTTCGCAGAACGGTCATGCTGACCGGAGATTCCGAAGCGGTCGGAGCAGCTGTTGCAGAAGAATTAGGGCTCGACGAATATCATACCGAGTTGTTGCCGGCAGATAAAGTGGAGCAGGTCGAGAGACTTTTAAAAGAGAAATCGCCAAAGGGCCAATTAGTATTTGTTGGGGATGGAATGAATGATGCTCCGGTGCTTGCGAGAGCGGATATTGGGATTGCTATGGGAGCTTTGGGCAGTGATGCTGCGATTGAGGCAGCAGATATTGTTTTAATGGATGATCAGCCTTCCAAAATTGCAACAGCAATTTCAATTTCAAGAAAAACGCTGCAGATTGTTCGGCAGAATATTATTTTTGCGATTGGCGTAAAAATAGCTGTATTAATTTTGAGTGCTTTTGGTCTTGCAAATATGCAGGCTGCGGTTTTTGCGGATGTTGGAGTTTCAATTTTGGCCATTTTAAACGCTTCAAGAGCACTTTCTGCAGGAAAAAGAGAAAAATAGTAAAAATATCAAGAATAGGGCTTGAAATTTAAAGGCATTCACGATATAATATCAAAGTGCCTTTTGTGCCGGTGTGATGGAATTGGCAGACGTGCGGGACTCAAAATCCCGTGGTAGCGATACCGTGTGGGTTCGACTCCCACCACCGGCACCAAAAACTGCTTAGGATCCTTGATAAATGGGTGTTTTACCATTTGTTGAGGATCCTTTTTTTGACTCTTTTGTCCTCTTTTTGTGATGGTATTCCTGTGGTAGATTTCAGTGATTTATTAGTGCTCATTTGTACTACAGGATTAAGGAGCGTTTATCATGATAAAAAGGGTTCAAAAGGTAAAAACAGTATGAGGAAGTATTTACAGAATTTCAAAAATTCAATCAAGTAAAAAACCTGTCAGATCAAACTATTGATTATTATTTTCACCATTGTAAAATATTTTTTAATTACTTGTCGAAAAATTGTATAACTACAATTCAGTCAATTACAAGTAATACGATAGATGACTTTATATTGTGGCAAAAGCACAAATACAGTAATGATATAACAATTAACACAAATATGAGAGCAGTTAGGGCATTCCTTCGTTATGCTATGGAAAAGCAATATTCACCAGAATCCAAAATTTATCTTCTAAAACAGCCTGATAAGATTGTGAGAACATATAGTGATGAGGATATTCAAAAACTACTTGTAAAACCGGATTTCAAGAACTGTAACTTTGTCGAATATCGTGATTGGGTTATGGTAAATTACTTTATAAAAACTAGAAATCGTCTGCATAGTGTAGTTAACATTAAAGTTAGTGATGTGCATATTTCAGAGCGCAGAGTTATTGTGAGAATAACAAAAAATCGTGAAGAGATAGAAACTCCGCTTACTAAAACTTTGATTGCCATTTTACCGTCTTATATTGATACATGGGGATTAAATCCGGAACAGTATTTGTTCCCTTCTTTAATGGGACTCGGTTGACAGAAAATGCGGCAAAACAAGCGATTGGAATTTATAACCGTAAGCGTGGAGTTGAAATCACTTCAATTCATGCGTTTAGGCATACTTTTGCAAGGAACTATATTGTAACAGGTGGCAGTGCTTTTAAGTTACAATCCCTATTAGGTCATAAAGATATAACAATGACACGTCATTATGTACACTTGTTTGGTGAAGATTTGGCGAGTGATATTGATGAACATTCTATTGTAGAACGCATGAAACCAACATTGAATAGGTTAACAAAGAATAAAAGACGTGCATAATCGTTTGTGAGCTTGTTAGAGCGTGCTTTATGGTATGGTAGTATAGATTAACCATTAAGAATATGTCGCTTTGTATGTAATGGTATAGTGAACTTGTAACGTTCCTGCCTAATGGATTACAATATCTATTAGAAAAAGAATACGCCGTGCAAACAATTACTGAGGGAACCAAGAAAAGAGTTGTAAGGCTACATATCCAGAACGGTCGCACAATCGTCAGCCTAGCTGCCAAATACGGAATTTGTCATGCTACTGTCTCAAACTGGATTCACGCTTACTGTAAAGAATGACAAACAAATGATGCCGCTAAGTCTGAAAACAAATTAATGCAGGAAGTTCGGTAACTTCAGAAGAAACTTGCAGAAGCTGAAAAGGAAAACGACTTTTTAAAAAAAGCAGCGGCATTCTTTGCGAAGGAAATCGATTAGTGGCATATCGCTTCATCGAAAAACATCAAAGGCATTTCGGAACCCGTTGGTTGTTAAAGCGAATGGAAATATTTCCAAACGCATACTACAATTATCGGAAGCAAACCAGGGTGATTTACCATGCAAAGAAAAGTGAGATTTGCCGTAAAATCAAGGATATCTATCATGAATTCGGCGGAATTCTTGGTTATAGAAGCATGCGCATTTTCCT
>ENA-UOOK01003321-UOOK01003321.1-fermentation-metagenome-genome-assembly--contig:-NODE-3321-length-18448-cov-3.990159_pt1 | contig 18448 bp, 13 predicted proteins | sample MGYA00245777_ERZ724023 | MGnify/ENA primary metagenome ERZ724023 (study PRJEB28704, sample SAMN03018312) | fermentation metagenome | biome: anthropogenic terrestrial biome; feature: soil; material...
ATGTCGAATCAGCACGTGCCATTAAATTGCAAGATTGAAGTGCTGCAAATTTCAACATGTTGACGCTAAATGAGTTTTTGAAGCAGAATCATTAATGTTTTTTTATTGTCAAAAACCCTATTACAGTAATTATAAAAGCACTCGTTGCATCCACTATAATGTCTTTCATTGTATCTGCCAGTGCTTCACGTCCTACAAGCAGTACTCCATCCTCCAAAGCAAATTTCTGCATATTAAGCGATAATAATCCATCAAATATATATTCATATATTTCCCAAATGGTTCCCGCCGATAAGGCAAAACAAAATGCAAATAGTGCAACAAAAATAGGACTCAATTGAATCTGAACCCGCTCTGAATCATTAAGAATACCAACCAGAGTAAATCCCAATGCTCCCAACATAGCACCACTGAAAGAATGCAATATGGTGTCCCAGTGAGGAATAACAAAATAAAAATTACGAACCTCTCCCAGATATATTGCACAGTATAAAAACACAAAATAAAGAATGTACATATAATTTGGTATGCTGATTGACCATTTCCTCTCAATAACTGCCGGAATTGCCATAACAATAACACCTAACACGCATTGTATAAGCATCAGCACATAATCACTTTTTAGCTTTCTATATACTTCACCATTTACTATGTGTGATGGTGAACGAATAATTTGCACAATTGCATATGCTATAGATAATATCAAAGTAATCAAAAGAATTCTGCCTGTGAGTTTTTTCCAATTTAGTTTTTCCTTCTCAGAGATATTATTTACCATATGTATTCCTCTTCTCTCCCATTTTTATTTCTATAATGTCTTCTCTGTGGGAATATATTTTTCAACAAGCCTTCTGCTTATTGATTCGCGCAACAGCACGTACAGTACCGAGCACAGTGGTACACTTATCAGCATGCCTGCAATGCCCATCAGGCTGCCGCCAATCGTCACTGCTAACATTACCCACAATGCAGGAAGTCCTACAGAATTGCCAACTACGCGTGGATAGATGATATTGCCCTCAATCTGCTGGAGCACGAGAAATAACACTACAAACCAAAATGCTTTAACAGGGTTTGTTACCAAAATAAGAAATGCGCCTATTAAGCAAGCTATAAATGCACCGAATATAGGAATAAAAGCTGTACAGGTGACCAAGACAGAGATCACCAATGCATAAGGGAATCGGAAAAGACTGGTAAATATAAAGAACAGCAATCCTAATATTACTGCTTCAGTGCATTGCCCGGTTATGAATTTAGAAAAGGTTCTGTTGGTGAGTGTACAGACGCTGACTATACGTTCTGTTCTTTCCTCCGATAGGTAAGCATACAGCAATTTCTTTGCCTGTCGAGTCAAATTCTCCTTTTGAAAAAGAATATATACCGCAAACACAAAGCCAAGTATAAAGTTAAAAATGCCACTGAATACCGACGATGCAATGCTGACAGTGGAATTCAGGATACTGGCTGCTCCACTTTGCAAAAAGTTGAATACATCTTGTCTGATTTTGTTCCAGTCCATCTCCATCTCAGAAAGCCATGTACCCAGGTTAGGAAGCTTTGTGGAAAGCTGTTCGCTCAACGCCGCTATACGGTCAATAAAGCCAGGAACCATAGCACGCAGTGTTTCGAAGGTTTGAACAATCTCAGGTATTACGATAAACAATACTACCAATACTAAAACAAGCATTATCAATATTGTTAGCAATAGGCTCACAGAACGGCACAGCTTGGCGTACTTCTTTATGGGTAACTTGCTTTCAAGTACGCGCATGGGGACATTCAAGATGAAAGCAATACAAATTCCGATCAAAAAAGGAGTAGTCAACTTTATAATAATTCCCAAAAATGCAAATATCGTCGTCATGTTTTGTAGGGTCCAATTAAACAAAATGGCTCCTGCAACAATACCCACAATTTTTTTGATATTATTTTTATCTAAGATTTCACTCACCCCTTTTATTATTAATTTACTATATTGATATATTCGCTGTCAAGCATTTATTTACCTCCAAATGCACAGTTATCGTTGTTTACAGGTTACGATTGTGTTATAATTTCTACTACAGGAAGTTTTCATACAAAAACCGCTGGTCAAGTACAATGCAATACGCACCTAAATCAGCGGTTTTTTTAATTACTTTTAATTATTTTTAATTACTTTTAATTACCTGGTATATATTGATGATCAACCGTGATTACAGAATGATAAGTAACATCAATCCTATGAATTCCGTCCGAAATTAGCTTAATCAACTCATCATCGCTCCATTCAAAATCGAAGGGAACCACTATGTCAAAAATTAAATTGGAGTGACTCATACCCCATACTACGCGGAAATCATGCATACTTATTTTCGGCGACATTTGCTCAATAAGATTTTCCACTACCGCTTTTAATTTATTAGTTTTTTCATCGTTTGTAACAATTGGATCAAGATGAATAACCAAGTGAATACTCCGTTCTCTTAAAAAGTCACGTTCAATATTATCAATAATATCATGGCTCAGCAAAATATCCTGTTCAGCAGACACTTCGCAATGCACTGAAGCAAAGCATTTTCCTACACCATAACTGTGTACTGTCAGGTCGTGCAACCCCATAATACTGTCATAACTTAGAATTTTCTTGTAGATGCTGTCCACTAGTTCTTTAGTAGGTGCCATACCAAGCAGTGGACTGATGGTATCCATAACCAGTCTGACTCCACTTACCAGTATGAACATGGCAACCATAGCACCCATATAACCATCCAAGTTAAAGCCAGTTAAGCGAGTGAAAATAGTAGCAATCAATACAGCTGATGTGGCAAGAATATCATTTCTACTGTCAATGGACGTTGCCACAATGGTAGTGGAATTAATTGTCTTACCTATTTTTCGATAGAACATACATTGCCAAAGCTTAATCAAAATAGAAATCACCAGCACTAATATCGAAATTATACTGAACTTAGCAGCCCTCGGACTAATTATTTTACCTACGGAGCTTTGAATTAGCTGTAACCCTAAAAGCAAGATGATAAAAGATACAATCAACCCAGAGACGTACTCCATTCGCGCATGACCGTAAGGATGCTTGGCATCCGCTGGTTTGCCGGAAATTTTAAATCCCATCAGTGTTACAAGGGAAGAGCCGGAGTCCGAGAGATTGTTTATAGCATCTGCAGTGATGGAAATACTGTGGAATACTGTTCCTACAGTCATTTTAATGACAAAGAGCAGTAAATTAGACGTGATGCCCACAATACTGGCGAACTTGCCATAACGTTCACGCACACGGAAATTTGAAATATTTTGATAATCTTTCACAAATGATTTTATTAGTAAATTAGTCATACTCAAACCGCTCCACTCTGTTATACATATATGCAAAGTAAATAATACACCAGCTATACTTTTTTTGCAAATAAATTTTGTTCATTTTATTCGTTCATCCTCTTTAATAATTAATCTTATCTATACTTGTTTACATTATGTCTCCCAATTAGCTTTACTATTTCAACAACAGGAATAATTGCCACAGCAAGAGCTATTGCCGTGAAAAAGTTGCTGGTCGAAAGCGGAGTAAGATCAAATGCTTTATTAATTCCTGGCAGATATATAACAGTTAAGGTTAATGCAAAAGATAATAACATAGCACCAAATAAATACTTATTATGACTTTTTAGTTTGAAAATAGATTTTGTTCTTGACCGCATATTCAAAGAGTGAAATATTTCACACAAAGACAGAGTAAGAAACGCCATTGTCATCCCTGTAATGTGACGCAGTTTTTCATCTAAAATGTGAGACTGGTTGTTGCCGATCAAAAAAGATATCAGCGTCAAAACAGCAATTACAACCCCTTGATATATTATACCTACACCCAATCCGTTAGAAAAAATTCCTTCATTTGTATCACGTGGCGGTTTTTTCATTATATCGATTTCAGCTTCTTCCATCCCCAGTGCTATAGCAGGAAAGGAATCAGTTATGAGATTAATCCACAAAACATGAATGGGTGAAAAAAGTCTGAAATTCATTATTGTAGCTATAAACATTGCAACAACTTCACTTAGATTTGAAGACAACAGGAATTGTATTGATTTTCGAATATTGTCATAAATTCTGCGACCTTCTTCAACCGCATAAACAATTGAAGCAAAGTTATCGTCAGCCAGCACCATATCAGACACATTTTTAGTTACATCTGTACCAGTTATTCCCATACCCACGCCAATATCTGCTGATTTAAGAGCCGGCGCATCATTAACTCCGTCTCCGGTCATTGCAGTAATCTTCCCGTGTTTTTTCCATGCATTTACAATACGAACCTTGTGTTCAGGCTGTACACGCGCATAAACGGCATAATTCATAATATTAGGCTCAAACTCTTCATCAGATATTTGAGAAAGATCTGTTCCTGTAATAGCCTGACTTTCATCAGATATAATTCCTAACTCCTTGGCAATAGCCACTGCAGTATCTCTATGATCTCCTGTAATCATGATAGGTTTTATACCTGCCTGACGACATTTTTCGATTGCTGCTTTTACCTCAAGTCGTACAGGATCAATCATCCCTGTAAGACCAATAAATGTTAGGTTGTGTTCCAGCTTTTCTGGGGAAATTTCATCAGGCACAGAATCTAATTCCTTCATTGATGAAGCCAGCACACGTAAAGCTTTACTCGCCATTTTCTTATTTTCTTCAAGAATAAGAGAATGAAGTTTATCAGTTAGTGGAACCACACCATCAGTTGTAAGCATATGAGTACATTTTTTTAGCAGCTCATCCGGAGCTCCTTTAGTGAATTGAACATATTTACCATTTCTATCTTCATGTATAGTGGTCATCATTTTTCTCACAGAATCAAAAGGTGCTTCCGCCACACGTGGCATTTCATCTTCAAGCTGCTTTTTACTCTTTCCCTCATCAAAAGCATATCGTACAAGCGCACTTTCAGTAGGTTCTCCCACTACCTCTCTGTCTTTTTCCGAAAGGAAAGCATCATTACATAGTGCCATAGACACTGCAAGTTTATTTTTGTCTCCAAATGTATCAACAACTGTCATTTTATTTTGAGTCAGGGTACCTGTTTTATCAGAACAAATAACCTGTGTGCATCCTAGAGTTTCTACTGCTGTAAGCCTTCTAATAATAGCATTGCGCTTAGACATTTTGGTAACACCGATAGACAGGACTACAGTAACAACTGCCACCAATCCTTCTGGTATGGCAGCAACAGCCAGACTAATTGCTGTTAGAAACATTTCAAGAACATGACCACCTGAAAAACCACCATTTCTAAGTACACCAAAAATAAATATAAAAGCACATATTCCTAATACACCAACACTTAAAACATTACTTAATCCTGCAAGTTTTTTCTGCAGGGGAGTTTTTTCATTATCTGTACTGGAAATTATATTTGCAATTTTGCCCATTTCCGTGGACATTCCGGTATTGATCACGACCCCTTCCCCACGGCCATACACAATATTTGTACCCATATAAGCCATATTGTGACGATCCCCAAGAGTAACATCATCATCCTTTGTACTAATGACCTGATTATCTTTTTCAGATGGTACAGACTCTCCTGTAAGGGATGCTTCTTCAATTTTTAAGCTTGAAGCATCAATGATTCTCATATCAGCAGGAACAGCATCACCTGCCTCCAAAATAACTATATCACCCGGAACAATTTCTTCTGATTTTATTTGACTGACCTTACTATTTCTTCTCACTTTTGAATAAGGAGATGCCATTTTTTGCAGGGCTTCAATTGCCTTTTCTGCTTTTCCCTCCTGTACAATACCCAGAATCGAATTCAAAACCACGACTATCAAAATGATAATCATATCAGCGATTTCTCCGACTATTCCAGAAATAACTCCTGCCACTATGAGAACAATAATCATAGGATCGGATATCTGCTCCCATAATTTTGCAATAATTGATTTTCTCTTGCCCTCAGCAAGCTCGTTTTTACCATACTTCTGAATTCTCAGCCCGACTTGTGTTGAATCAAGGCCATTTTCTGTAGTATCCTGCGAATTTAAAACTGTTTCAGTCTCTTCCAAATAATGTTTCATTGAGCAACACCCTTTCATAAACAACATCCTTTCATATACTAATATGTTCAATAAATATTTTAATACCCATCGCAATTAGAATAATACCACCTGCAAATTCAGCTTTTGCTTTATATTTTACTCCAAATACATTTCCTATTTTTACGCCAAGAAAGGATAAAGTAAAAGTGGTAATTCCAATCATGGAAACTGCAGGAATGATATCTACCTGTAAAAAAGCGAAAGACACACCTACAGCCAGTGCATCAATACTTGTTGCCAAAGCTAATACTGTCATATTGTAAAGACAGAATGAATCATCAAAAACTTCACACTTGTTTCGTGACTCTTTGATCATACTGATACCTATAAAAGAAAGTAACCCAAAAGCAATCCAATGATCAATTGATGTTATATACTCTTTAAATTGTGATCCAAGCAAATAACCGGCAAGAGGCATCAAAACCTGAAATCCTCCAAAAAAGCATCCGGTGATAACCGCATTACTGTAGTTCATTTTCCGCATTGATAAACCTTTACAGATTGCTACTGCAAAGGCATCCATTGACAATCCTACTGCTATGATAAATAATTCAAAATTTCCCATCTTCCTATTCTCCCATATGAAATTCATAAAATAAAGACTCCCGAGTAGTTTAAAGCCACCCATGAGTCTTGTACAGTAATTTTCATAATATAACATAATTTTCGACAATTTGCAACAAAAAAAAGCAGTCTACAAACTGCTATTGAAACGGACAATAGGGCAGAGATAGATGGGGCGAAGGACCTGTCCCTCTATACCACTTATAGATTAATACTCCATCTTCTTTAATATTCCTGATAAAGTTTTCAAACGTTCACCAATAAGCTCATCATCATTACTGAGAACTTGGCTGAATAGTTTAATATCTTCATCAATCTTATCATTATCAGTACATACAGCTACTGTCATAGCATCGCCTTGTAATCCCACTCTGTCTATAATGGGATTTTCTGTATCATATAATTTATCATACCTATAAGCCTCCCTGAAATGGAGCTTTGCTCTGCAAACGAGAATTGCAAGGTCAAGCACACGATGAAGAGGTAATTCCTCAGACTGTCTAGACCATTTTTCTCCTGTATATCTCCATACTTTAGCTGAAATATCTACCTTACCTCGGTCATTCCATTGAGCTAATCCAAGTGAAAGGCCTTTTGCCTCTGAATTATATGCATATCTGCCATCAACATTTTCATAGTTTTCAGATATGATAACTGGTTTATGCTTTAAAGTAGTTGGTATTTTCATTTTTTACCTCCATTATGTTTCCTTAATTAGTAATTTAGTAATTTACTAAATTACTAAATTACTGAATTAGTATATAACCAATTAAATGCAATGTCAATTATTATTGATAGAATTGATTATCTGCAACCCTGTATCTATTGCATTTTTTTGTGCTTAACATTAGAAAAATATAAGATTTCAATTGAACTTAATACCTTATTATCAAGGACAGGATTACTTGTCGATTTCATTTATATAATAGTCCTCCTTCACTTCGTGCTCATAGTCTGTATTGTTTGACTTCATGCTTTTGTAAATTACATCCATATCACTCATATTACTCACCCCAGACTTCTGCTATCTTTTCCTTAATTTTTTGTTCAAAAATTTCTATCAGTCGTTTATTTTGTTCTATAATAACCAATTCCTCGTTGATTCGTGCAACTATTTGTTGCTGCGATTCAAACGGAGGAAGAGCAATTAAAAGTTCTGATATAAATTGTTTTGTTAAATTTCTCTGTCTTGCGCCCACTCGTTGTTTTAAATAATATTCTTTTTGACTTGTAAAAAACAATAACAAATATAACATATCAATTCTTTCATTGGGTTTAATGCCGCAAACAGCTTGATTAAACGTTGCTTCTCTGTCAAGTATTGACATTTTAAATGCTGCTGTATCATACATTCCTACCAATAGTGAGCCTTTTGGAAGAAGTTTGGTAGATGAATTGTTTAATCCTTTTTCAGAAATGTAGCTTAATGGTTCAACTGTGTAAGTATTGTTAAGCTCACCAGAAGTATACCATGGATAATCTTTTCTGTTCCAAAATTCATTATTATTTCTTAAAGGTGTTCCTCCTGATTGCAATTCGCAAACATCTTCTAACTTCACCATTTCCCAGCTTGGATCTATTTTAATTGTCGGCTTATAATTCTCAACAACCTGCTTTGCACCATCAATAATCTTTTGATACCCCTCAATTTCCTTTACAATTTCTTCTTGAATGCTTAAAGGTGGGAGAGGGATTTTAAATGGTTTAATATCTCTTGCATACACATGAGGTTGACCCATTCCACTTTGTAATTCATAGAATCTATCTTGTTGAGCTTTAATTGAATGATATACATATGTCAAATTTACATTTGAATTGTTTGACTGAATAGTTGAGCAATCGGATGCAAAAATAGGTTCTTCAAAATAGTTTATAAACCCTGCATATGCACCCGAACCACTTACTGTAACAACTTTACCAGTTCTATTGGAAATATTATGATAATAAGCTGGCTGTTGTCCTCCTGCAATTACAGGAATATCTCCATCTATTAATTCTTTACTTGTAATGGAAGTCCCTCGCTCAACCTGACATATCTCTCCTAATTCTACCAAAGGATAATCACTATTTACTACCACAGCTTCCTTATATCTCTCTCCAACCAACATATAATCCTGTTCAGCGATATCTTTCTTACTGGCTACCGTAACAAGTGCATTATCCGATACATCCAATCTGCTCTGATAATCCCTGACAATATTTATAACATCAGGAATATCACTACCTTTAACATCTCGCCTTTGAGCTCCTAAATCATATCCATCATTGTTGACTTTTACAAACAAGATTTCATCCTTTTGTTTTGCAAGGGTCCTATCTAATAGCAGAATACTGGTTTTAACCCCACTGTAAGGATTGAATACCCCTGCAGGTAATGATATGACTGCATAGAGCAAGTTGTCTTCAACTAAGAATTTTCTAAGTGCCTTATAAGCATTTGCTGATTGAAATACAATACCTTCTGGTACAATAATACCTGCTTTACCTGTTGGATTTAAATGCTCTGCTATATAATCAACAAACAATACTTCTGCACGCTTTGCAGGAACCCTATATCTGTTATGAGGGATAATACCACCTTTTGGTGTCATGAATGGAGGATTAGCTAAAATCACATCATATGTTTCGTCCCACTTATCAAGGCTTGATAAGGTATCATATTCACTTATTTGAGGTTTTGTAAACTTATGAAGATACATATTTACCCTTGACAGTCTGACCATATCTGGAGAGATATCGTATCCTGCAAAGTTTTCAGTCATTCTTTTTCTGTCATCTGCTGATAAGGTGCTGTTATCATCTTTGTCTTTGTTATTTTCTAATATATGTTTGTAGGAGCTTATTAAAAATCCTGCTGTTCCACATGCTGGGTCTAATATGCTATCAGTTTTCTTTGGATCAACAATTTCAACAATCATATCAATAATATGTCTTGGTGTTCGAAATTGCCCTGCATCGCCCTGACTACCCATAATTGAAAGCAAATACTCAAAAGCATTTCCCAATTCTTCGCTGTTATCATAAGTAAAATCATTTATTTCTTTCAAAAACATATTTAATGTTTCAGGGTCACGATAAGGAACATAGGCTCCTCTGAATATATCCCTAAATAGTTGTGGTAAATGAGCATTAACACTCATTTTGTCTATACCTTCGGCATATAGGTTTGCCCGTTGTTGCCCGCTGTTTTCTGATTGCATTATATTTGTCCATGCATATTTTTCATATTCTTCCTTGAAAAACTCTCTGCTCCCACCAAATTCCATACCCTCTAAATCCATGTCATCCATAAACTTATAGATTAAGGCTATGGTAATTTGTTCAACCTGTGCTTTTGGATCTGGAATCTTACCCACCAATATATCTCTTAAAGTATTAATCTTTCTTTTAATATCGAAATTTAACATCCAATTCCTCCTATGCAACGAATTTTGAAACATTCACATTGTCATTAATATAATCTACTACTTGGGCCATATTTTCTATACCCAACTTCTTCAAATCTGACATAGTGTAGGTACTAACCTCTGTACCAAGCAGTTGGTATTTTTCGTCTTCAATAATTCTTCTTACATCTTTGTCCATAATATAAGTTTCAAAAAATCTCTTTATTTCTGTATATTTATCAGTTGGTACTGGTCTTGTTAAAAGGTAACTTTCAAATTCATCCTCGATTAATTCTCGTTTTGACTTAAATGAGGGAATGGATCCAAATATCTTATCAAGGATTTCTTTGACTGTTACACGCCTATCAGTACCTATAGAACGTTTTATTTTATCCCAAGTATAATACTCAGACGGTTTATTCATTATCTTTTCTTCAATATAGTTTTGTACTGCTACATAATTTCCTTGCTCGTACTGTTCTTTTGCAGTTTCATCTTCTTTAACTTTACTTTCAAACTTGTCAAAAAACATACGATCAATTTTCATACCCTCAAATCCTATGGGTGTTTCCATGATAAATTTAAGAGGATCAGGATCATAATTTTCATATGTTGTGCTACCTACTGGTGGTGTTGTAATATCTGTTCCTTTACCCTGTTGTTTAGGAAGGGTTATCACTTCATCATAATTGAATTTTTCCTCAAAGTATTCACAATTACCAAAAAAATCAAAGAGCTTAAAGGTATCTTTATCAGCCTTATGTTCCATTATAGCTCCAGGCATTTTCTCTTTATAGCTAAATTCAAATTTTCTTGTACCTCTACCTTTTATCTGAATAAAATCGGTAGGGGAGAAGATGGGTCTTAACAATCCTATATTTAGTAAATCCTCACAATCATAGCCTGTTGTCATCATACCCACGGTGATACAAATTCTCGTTTTAGAGGATTTATAATTATCAAGGAATTTAGTAGTGCCGCTTAAATTATTATTTTGAAAATTAGTAGTAAATGTCTGTGCGTTCATTACATCAGAAGTTATCTGTATGGCAAAATCCGAATAATATTTATCAGGGAATAATTTATCAGCAAACTCATTTAATATCTGTGTAATTTTAGCTGCATGCTTTCTGCTGACGCAGAAAATAATGCTTTTTCCTATCTCACCTGATAATGGGTCTCTTTTTGCATTTTCCATAAACGTCTTTACAAACATTCTGTTTGTTTCTTCTGAAAAGAATTTTCTTTCAAAGTCTTTTGCGAAGAAAATTTCTTCTTCATCGTCATTGTCATCTGCTTGATTTATTACAGCATACCCCTCTTCAGCAAGTAGTTGAGTAGTAATATCTGTTCTTGCATCTACTACGGTTGGGTTTATTAGATATCCATCCTTTACACCATCTAATAAGGAATATCTATATGTAGGTTCTCCACTTTCACAACCAAAGGTTTTATATGAGTCTAATAATTGTCTTTTTTCCCACGCTCTTGGGTCGGTTGATTTTAACTTTGAAACATCTACATTCTTTATATAATCTTTTGGTGTAGCGGTAAGTCCTAATTTATACCCTAAGAAATATTCAAATACTGCTCTATAATTTCCATTGATAGATCTGTGGCTCTCATCGACAATAACTAATGAAAAATCAGTCGGTTTAAAATACTTCTTATACTTATTATTAAACATTAAAGTTTGAACAGTTGAAACAACAACTTCTGCCTTTCGCCAGTCTTCGGTGTTCTCTTTAAATACAACAGTATGATAATCTGGAGAAAGGTAATTTTGAAAATTCTTTTTTGCTTGATTTTCAAGCTCAATTCTATCAACTAAAAACAATATCCTATGAGCATTACCACTTCTTAAAAACAATCTAATAATGGCTGCTGCAGTTAAGGTTTTACCTGTTCCTGTTGCCATTTCAAACAAAAATCTCTGGTTACCTTTTTTTACTGATTTTTGCAATGCTTTCACCGCATTGAGCTGATAAGCTCTTAAAAACCTTAAACCGCTATCCTTTAAGAATTTTATTCTTGTTTCAGGATTTTGGTATTCTGGTGCTTCTGTGTATCTTGGATTTTTGACGACCGCTATGTAATCTTCTCTGACATCCTCATTATATAATCTTGCCGGGTCAGCATTAAAAGCTTTATTTTCTCTAATGCTTTCACAATTAGGGAAGCTGGTGATTATCTGAGGATTACCTTTATATATATTCCAAAAATAATGCTGGTTTCCATTTGACAGGATAACATACTTTATAAATAAAGATTTTGCATATTCTCTTGCTTGCTCTTTACCCACCAACGGGTCTTTATCCTCTGATTTTGCTTCAAGCACAATAAATGGATGCCCTTTGTCGTCAAGCAACAAAAAGTCAATAAACCCATTCTTGATCTTATCAAAGTTTTCACCCATATCATCTACTTGTTTCTTCGAAATTTTCACGTTCGGCTCTACTTGGATATTTGCTGGTTTCCCATCCTCATCAAAGAATCTCCAACCTGCTTCTTCAAGTAATTTGTTTATTTTAATTCTTGCTTTAGCTTCCTTAATACTCATTTACTATCACCACCTGCATCATCATCTATATAATCAACAATATCTCCAATGTTGCATTTTAACTCTTTGCAGATCTTTCCGAGAACATCCAAGTTTACTTTCTCATTCTTTGATAGACGAGATAGGGTGTTAGGACTGATGCTGATCTTGTCTCTTAACTCAACTTTTTTCATGTTTTTATCTATTAACAACTTCCATAGCTTGTTATAGCTGAACCCCATATAACTACACCTCCTGAATATTACAATTTATGCTAAATATGATATCACATTATGTAGTTTTATGCAATACTTTTGGTATACTTTGAGGGATTTTAGATATTAAAATAGATAGTGCCAATGACACTACCCTTATTATAAGCCAAACATTTTGCTATTTGCTGTTCTTATTCTCTATTTGATACAATCACAATATAACCAAAGTTGGTACCAACAGTCAAAGTATTCACTACCATAAAACCTCTCAAGGCGTTGTAATTCCACCATTCTTCCTTCTTGTATGTATACTTCATCGTACCGATTTGATTGGTAAGACCTTTGATAGGGATTGTAAAATATGCTTGTTTATCTGACCTTTTATCTTCAAAAAACACGAGGTGTAGAAAATTCTATCTTCAGAATTTAATTTCGCACGGCACTTAAAATAGCAGCTACCGCACTGCAAATATATCCTCTGGTTACAGCCGGTTACTGTCAAGACACCTGCTAAAAATACTATTACATATTTTCTTTTACTATGCCGATGTTGTTCATAGCAATAGACAACACTGTAGATATAGTACAAATCAGCGCAAGCTTAAAAAAGTACTTCAGAGTGAAACAGAGTGACTGTCCCACTTAACAGCTCTCTCTATCCTCTTCAGGCCTTCTACTAAAGTAGCCCTCGGGCAAGCAATATTTATCCTGAGAAAACCCTCTCCCCCTGTCCCAAAGGTTGCTCCATCATTAAGTCCGATTTTTGCCTTATGTATCATGAATTTCCAAAGCTCTTTTGGATTTAGTCCCAACTGTCGGCAATCAAGCCACACTAAATATGTACCTTCCGGTTTTATTACCTTAATTTCTGGTATATTCTCTTCAAAATAATTTTGCAGTAACTTAAGATTTTCCTGCAGATACACCAATAACTGTTCAAGCCATTCATCTCCATACTTGTAAGCTGCCTCTGATGCTATTATGCCGAATATATTTACATTATCTAGTCCCATGCTTTGGATTTTATTTTCATACTTCGTCCTTAATTTCACATCGGGTATTATCACAGATGATGTAGTTAATCCTGCTATGCCAAAAGTTTTACTTGCAGCAATACATATAATAGAGTTGTGTGCAAGTTCATCTGAGATAGTAGCTACAGGTGTATGCTTATAATTTTGGAAAACAATATCCGAATGTATTTCATCTGAAACTAATAACACATTGTTTGCAAGGCATAATTCACCTAATTTTGTTAATTCCTCTCTGCTCCATACCTTCCCTACCGGGTTATGTGGACTGCAAAGAATCATCATTTTTATGCTAGATTTCATCTTTTTCTCCAAGTCGATAAAGTCCATTTCATAGCTACCATTTTCAAATTTCAGTGGATTATCAACAATCTGACGGTCATTATTCTTTATAATCGTGTAAAAGGGAGGATAAACTGGTGATTGAATAATCACTCTGTCCCCTGGTTTAGTAAATGCCATAATAGCAGTACTCAAAGCTGATACAACACCCGGGGTACAACTCAACCATTCATCTTTAATCTTCCATTGATGTCTCTTTTGTACCCAACTAATTATAGCATTACAATAGGCTTCCGGCATACTCTCCATGTAGCCGAAAATACCATGATCGTTTCTTTTTTTTATAGCTTCAATAACTTTTTGCGGAGCTATAAAGTCCATATCTGCTATCCACATTGGAAGTATGTCTTTATCCTTAAAAATCTTTTCACTGCAATCCCATTTCAGCGAACATGTATTTCTTCGATCATATATTATATCAAAGTTGCATTGCACATTAATCCTTCCTCTCCTTTTGCATTGTCAAAGCTGTTACCATATGCTTGATAACACACTCTGGTTGTTAATAGTAGTTTTTTGCCTATTAAACCATCTATTTAACACTATCATACGCACTTCTGTGGACATCAAGGTATTTCCAATGTTAAGCTGTTTCATTCCATTTACTTTAATCTTATGATATTCATAATATTCTTAAAAGGCCTTTTCATAATAGCACAGCCCCGCTTTCAATGGTGTTTCAAAAGTGATAGTTTGCAAACAATTACTAATGATGCTGAAACATATAATTATATTTTATCACAAATTTTCTAAGTTTCAATAAATAGATGCTAATTCAAATAAAATTCAAAAAATAAAAAGGACTTGCATTTCTGCAAATCCAATTAATATTCTTAAGTACCGTATTTTCTTCTGGCTACACCAATCATTCTTCCATACATTTGAGAACATTTTTAAAGCCCTCCAGAAAACGCTCATCAATACCTGACTTGAATTTTCCCTTCATGCAGTATTCAGTCACTGAACGCTCACCTGCTTCATAGCCGCCTTCAGCTAGCAGCTTGTCACTTGGGACGTAGGCTATGGCGTCATTATACCCGAAAAATAATATTTTATCTTCAGGTATAAGTTGCTGTAGTACACGCTTTACATCATATGATGGCTCACCACCCACGGTGAAAATATAAAAGCCTTCACCTAATCGTATGATTCCACAATTTAACATTAAGTAGTCGGGTAACTCATCATAATTGTCAACTACATATTCAGCCCGAGCCCACATTAGCAATGAACCACTATATTCAGTAGGAACAACCATTGATTTGTCAAAGCGTTTGTCAGTATTTCCGTTAAAATTCTGCAGCTCTTCCTTAAAAAATGAGCAGGGATACACTTCCAATGGCATTTTAATTTGAAACATCCTGCTTGAAAGCTTAGGTTCAATAGTCTGCCCTTTACCATTGAGCAGGGTGTTTTGGATACGAAGCGCCATTGATGAAGCTACCTCGTTACATTCGTCATAGGTGATTGGATGGAATTTTGAGCTCTTAGCACCCATTTTAAGCTTAGTATCAGCACCAGCACCTTGGAAAAATAATGCCATACAACCATAGTTTTGTGCCTCCAGTAGATGGCACAACCTGCCAGGATACTCACTGGATAGTATTCTATAGGCATTTAGGTTTGATGGATGACATGCAAAATTTATAGCAAGCGCCTTAATTTTTCCAGCTGTATCACTTAATTTCAAAATATAAATACTTTTATCTCGCTCACCATCAGGGTTAGGTATAAATTCCATCACACCATTCACCATGCGACGGCGGCTTATATTCCATTCTCCCTCTACACTTGAGTATTCCATGGTACCTTCGTATATATTCAAAAAGGTTCGGTCTATACAGTGCGTAATACGTTGATAAAGAAAATCCTCATATTCCTCTGTGAAAAATATAGAATCATAACCTTTTGTAGTTGGTCCATAATGGGTATGTGTGTATGTAACAAGCAGATTATCCCTTGGTATTCCATATTTTTTAAATGCAAAAGTTCTAAGAGCTTCCGGTAAACTATCATCATGAAATAGAATATCGAGGGTAATCAATATTATAGAGTTATTTTCATCCTGCAGTAACAATGTACGGACATATAAATCATCGTGTATGCCCTGAAAAGGGTTTCCATAAACACTAGCAAACCCTGTCATAGTTATTTCTGTGCATGGTGTAATAATATCTTTAGCTACACCAAAACGTAATTTATTGCTCATATTTTTCTCCTTTTTACTAACTCAAAATGCTATTAAAAAACAAACCGGAGACAAAGCCCCAGCTTGTTAATAAACTTTATTGACTATTTACCGTTCCATCTATCATATGCAGCTTGCTTTACAGTAAGTACATCATTGATGCCCATTGCTTCAATTTCTGCTACATATTTATCCCAATTAGAAATAGGTTCAACACCTGTGATAAACTGTGCCCTAGCTTGTGTTACGTAATTTTGGATATCAGTAAGCTTATTAGTTATTGAATTTTTTTCTTCAACTGTGTATTTCATTAATGCATCAGGGAATTGGGGAACTGCATAAGGTATGTTGTTTTTAAGCATACCAATTTCTCTTGCATAAGTATTGCCTGAACCAGTAGTTGCAAAAGTAACAAAGGCATTAGTATACCCATTCCAAGAAACATACTTACTAATATAATTCCAAACATTTTCGCTCCAATCTTCAGGAATAATAAATCTGTAACCTGATTTTTCTTCATTGATCCATTCCCAATCCACTCCTTCAAGTCCAAGGTTTTGGGAAAGGCAGTTAAATCCGGAACCTGATATTACTTCATCTTTTGAGTAATTAATATCAAACATCCTTAAAAGTTCTTTTACATATTTAGAGTTCTTATTAATTGCACCACCAATCGATGAAACGCTAGGATAAGCCTTGACTTTTTTTGTACTTGTATATTCAGAAGTAAGTGGTGCAAGGCAATCTAAATGTATTTTGCCATCTTCAAAATCTTCTTCCATAAGCATAGCGGCATTGGACATAAACGCAGCTTGGCCTGCTTTTATTCTTGATGAACATGTTGCTGTATCAATAGTAAAAATTTCATTTTCGAGTAAATTTTCTTTATATAGTTTGTTCATAAATTCAATATAACGTCTATACTGTTCGGAAGTACGGTTAAAAACAACTTTACCTATACCATCATCTGCAAAATCAAAATCAGTTGCCTCGCCAAAAGCTGAGAATAAAAAAGCTTCAGTATGATTATTCAAACCACCACTGCCATAGGGAAGCAATGGAGTATATCCTTCAGTTAACCCTGCATTCTTAATTACAGCAAGTGTATTATAAAATTCGTCTATTGTAGATGGCGTCTTCAAGTCAAGTTTATCAAGATAATCCGTGCGAAAGAACATCTGCCCAATTGAGTAGGTTGCATGAGCTTGAATTCTAGGAAGAGTATATACAGCACCATTGATTTGCCTTATAGCATTCTCAGCTTGGGGGTATTCTTTAAACCAAGATACCAGATTCGGCATGTATTCATATAACAATTCAGAATAATCCACAAATTGCCCCCCTTCTACACCATATGTAAATTGCCTTTCAGTGTCAACATATGCATGGAAGAAATCTGGAAAATCCCCTGCAGCAAAATAGAGCTGAATAGCATTCGGCTCAGAACTTGGTAGCATTCTCCACTCTATGTGTATATTTGTTATTTCTTCTAACTTTCTCCAGTATGACATTTCCTCTGGATTACCTTCAATCGATGCCGGAGCAAACATTGAAGTAACAGTTATTGTGTCATTGACAATAGGATAACCAACCTTATTGAAGTTTTCTTTTATCCCTTGATTTATAGGGTCATTGACTTCTGTTCCCCTATCAGATGTAGAAGTACCGGTACCAACAGTAGTACACCCTGCTACTGCACTAATAAGTATTACTACCGCAAGCATAAGCATAAAAAGTTTTTTAATCATTTTGGTCTTCCTTCCCTTCTTTATAATATATTTATGTCAACGGCATAGTAAGCCGTATGAACCTCTCATCCTTTTAATGAGCCTAGCAGTACACCCTTATCAAAATACTTCTGCAAAAACGGATAAATAATCAATACAGGCAAAGATGAAACTATAATTACTGCATATTTTAAAAGATGCTTAAGTTGCTCCATCTCAAATAGCCTTTCGTCACTCACTGTTCCAACCATAGCCGCACTCATTTGCTCAGTAATAAGAATTTCCCGCAGGAAAATCTGAAGAGGAGATCGGAAGAGCGTCGTGTAGGGAAAGAGTGTAGATCTCGGTGGTCGCC
>ENA-UOOK01003323-UOOK01003323.1-fermentation-metagenome-genome-assembly--contig:-NODE-3323-length-18433-cov-13.762651_pt1 | contig 18433 bp, 19 predicted proteins | sample MGYA00245777_ERZ724023 | MGnify/ENA primary metagenome ERZ724023 (study PRJEB28704, sample SAMN03018312) | fermentation metagenome | biome: anthropogenic terrestrial biome; feature: soil...
CAATAGATGGGGAGGTATTCTTTGTTCTTTCTCCTAACTGTTTGTTCTCATTGCAGAAAACCGATAACTATTTTCAGTTACCGGTTTTGTTTTATTCATACATAATTCCATTTTCAATAATAAAATCTTTGAAAAATGGCAATGTAAATTGAACGTAGCCACGTTTAAGAGAAATTATCACTTGATCATCTAATAAGCGACGGCGATAAATTGATACATAATTATGTGTTTTAGCCATTTCTTCTTCAATAAATTTAATCGGAACATTTTCTTCATTAAATTTAGCCATTGCTTTAACAAATTCTTGGTCAACATCTGATAATCCAGAATATATTTTTCCATAAACGTTGCGATACAATTCTTCTTTATATTCATCTAAAACAGAATTAAGTACATTATTAGTAATTTCTTTCTCTTCTGTATCCCAAAGTAAATATCCAAGTAATTGAAAAGCATATGCGTAACCATTTGTTAATAGCGTCATTCTATTTAAAATTTAATCACTTATTTTACGGCCATCATTGGCAAAGGCTTCACGATAACGGTATTTTACATCTAACTTATTTAATGGTGACAACGTAATCCTTTTACTTCTTAATAAAAAGGTTAATACTTTATCATTTTGCAACTCAGAAACCTGATCAGGCAACCCCGTCATTATCAATGAAATATAAAATTCTTCCCTAACCATTATTTGATAAATAGAAGCAAAGTTGCGAATTTCAGGAGTTGAACTTACTTCATCTATGGTCACTAATAAATGAACATTTTGCTGTTTTAATTGCTCAAGAATTGTTTCCAAAGCAATTTGCGATACTGAAGCATCATTGCTCTTTTGTCCGTTTATCTCTATTTCAAAAGCTGATATTTTAAAACCATTTATTTTATCAAATATTTTCTTCAATTTTGGTGTAGATTGTTTATAAATACCTTCAATTAACGTAGGTAAAATTTTATCATTAGGAACTAAATTAACTACAATCCAGTTCTTTTTTTAGCCACATTTTTGCTAACATCTGTTAAAAAAGAAGTTTTCCCAACTCCACGCAAACCATAAATAAGTGTGGTTTGATATGGACTATTGGGATTTTCTAAGTTTTTTGTCACAGTATTAACTAATTTATTTCTATCCAAAAAGACTGTTGGTACTTTACCAAAACTTGGATTAAATGGATTCATTTTATTTTCCTTTTATCTTATTTTATCATTTAAAAATATTTTTATCATTTTTTATCTTATTTTATCATTCAGAGCAAAAAATAAGGATTACTCCCACGAGTAATCCTATTTCATTTTCATTCAAATACTTTTTATTGTAAAACCCGCCTTGCACATGTTGGATAATAATAAGAACTAATTATTTGCAATATTACACCTTGTTCAGGTGTTGCGGCATTAACGTATTGATTATTACCCACATAAATAGCCACGTGGTATGGAGCTGTAGTTGAACCCCAGAATAATAAATCACCCGGTTGAAGTTGGTCTAGAGGTACATCTTCGCCAACTTTTACCTGATCATATGTAGTTCTTGGTAAATTAATTCCAGCAGCTTGTTGGTATACGTATTGGACTAAGCTAGAACAGTCAAAGCTATCAGGGCCGTTGGCACCCCAGCCATAACCTTTACCGACTTGTTGCTCAGCTAAATTTACAACCGCGGCAGCCTGAGCAGATGTAGAAGCCGGCAGTGAAGCAGCTTGGCTAACTGGTGCTTTAGGTAAAGTTGCTGTATTATTAGCAGTATTTGGTGTGGTCGTTGATTTAGTAGCAGGTACTTCTGTCTTAGTTGTCTTTGAATTAACCGTCTTTTTAATCTGATTAGCTAAGTTAGAAAGGTTAACTTTCTTCTGTTTCTTAGCCTTTTTAGGCATTTTTATAACTTTATCACTAGTCTTCTTAGGAGCTAGTTTCTTAATTTCAATTGTGTAACGAGCCTGAATCCACTCATTGATTCCAACTCGATACCATAAATTACCCTTTTTATCGACAGCAATCTTCGCAACATTCCATTTGCTATTGTTCTTTGCTCGGTAGCCTATTGGCTGGCCACCCTGATAATTGGTCCAAATTTGAATACTTTTACCAGGTAAATAATTTACCTCAACTCTTTTTAAAGGTGTTTTATAGCTAGCTGCAGTTACGGGCTTAAGTGCAGATGCAACTGATACACCTGTTAAAGTCAAAGCTGCCACTGCACCTATTTTGAAGAATTTATGTTTCATTATATAATCTCCTTTTTGGTAGCGAAAATTGATTAAAATTATCTATTTAATCTACTCTTAATTCTAAACATTTAAAAATTTTTAATCAAGTTAGAGCTAACAGCAAAATATAAAAAAAGCACCTAGAAACAATTCTCCTAAATGCTTAATTTTAAATTCTCTGTTGATTTTAGTTATTACTAATTAAAGTATTCGCTTAGCTACTGATGGGTAGAAATATGAACTTAACTTTCGCTTAATAACACCTTGAGATGGGGTAGCTGCATGGACATATTGGTTATTACCAACATAGATACCCACATGATAAGGAGCTGAAGCTGAGCCCCAGAATAATAAGTCACCTGGTTGCAAATCATCCATTGAAACTGTCTTACCTTGCTTAACTTGTGAATAAGTTGTCCGGCCAATATTTTTATCAGCAGCCTTGTTATACACATATGAAGTAAGACCAGAGCAATCAAATGAAGAAGGACCAGTTGCGCCCCATACATAAGGTTTACCAAGTTCAGATTCAGCTAAACTAACTACACTAGCTGCTGTTGCTGAAGCTTGCTTTGAACTGTGCTTTTTTGCCTTTTTATCTTTTTTAACGGCTTTATTGGCACTAACAGTGTATTGAGCTTGGATCCATTGACCTTGGCCAATTTGGTACCAGAGGTTACCCTTCTTATCGGTTGCCTTAGAAATTACATTATAAGTGGCACCGTGTCCTGCACGTTTGCCTGTAAAATGTGGGTGATTATAATTACTCCAAATATTAACTCCATAACCTGGAATATAATTTACCTTCACCCTTCTGGTAGCAGCTTCAACATGAGAAGTTGTAGAATTTGTGTTAATTGCACCAACAGCTGAAATACCTGTGATTGTTATAGCTGCTGCAGCAGTAAACTTAACTACATTACTCTTAATATCCAAATCAAATTCTCCCAATATACTTAACGCGGTAGCGAAAATTGAAAAAGCTACAATACTTTTAACTTTTTTATATCATTCAACACTTCATATGTTACTCGCGTTATGTTACATAATTATTACAATTATGATACTAGTACGTAAAAAACGTCTAAAACAGATTGTCTTAGACGTTTCTCTTATATATAGAAAGAATCAAATATTATTTAAATTCTAATACTTAATTAAAGTACACGCTTAGCTGCTGATGGGTAGAAGTAAGTACTTAAAGTTTGCTTACGAACACCTTGTGCAGGAGTTGCAGCGTGAACATACTTACCGCCGCCAACGTAAATACCAACGTGGTAAGGTGCTGAAGCTGAACCCCAGAATAAAAGGTCACCCTTCTTTAAGTGCTTTAATGAAACTTTCTTGCCAACATTAACTTGTGAATAAGTGGTTCTTGGTAAGTTCTTGTCGCCAGCTTTTCTGTACACATACTGTACTAAACCTGAACAATCAAATGAACTAGGACCAGTTGCACCCCAAACATAGCGTTTACCAACTTGTTTCTTAGCAAGTTTAGTTACTGCATTAAGCTTCTTAGTTTTTGAGCTCTTCTTAGTAGCAGCTTGTACCTGTTGGGTAGTTCCAGTATTCGGTATGAAGTTGATGGTAGAAATACCGGTTAAAAATAAAGATAAAACTGCTGTAAACTTAATTAAACTATGCTTGTAATCCAAAATTAATTTCTCTCCTAAAATATTATTTGTTTCTTTTTTCAATTTCTATTTTTAAATTGGTTGCTTGAATCAATCGACATTTTCTATGATAGTCATTTAATGTTACACAATTGTGTCAAAGCAGCTACCATACCGTTAAGAAATATTTTAAGCATAGTCTATTTTTGTAAAAAAGTGGGAGTTAGTCTGCCTGAAGACCTGCTATGATAGCATTCAGCTTCTTCTTAGTTTTATCCCAATTATCATTTAAAATAATGTGTGCATCCCTTTTTAAATTGTCAGGAAGTAAATTTAACTCGTTTCCACTTAAACGTTCCGCAATTTTTTTAGGATCGTCACCCCGTTTGAGCAGCCTTTCTTTCAATTCAGTTCGAGTCGAAGTTGTTACATATAGAAAAAATACTTGTTTATCCAGTTGTTTAATATAGGAAGCAGCCCCTTCAATATTGACAATCAAGGAAACTATATCATTTTTCTTCCAAGCCCGAGCAAGTGCTTCTTTACTCGAGCCATACTGATAGGAGCCGTACCTGACATGTTCAAAAAAGTGTAACTTGCTAAAGCTGGCGTTGTTTTCAAAATAATAGGACTTATTGGCCACTTCCCCTGGACGCATCGGCCGCGTGGTATGAGTAATCACTCGCGGAATACCAAATTTTTTAGTCAAATATTCTGAAATTGTCGTTTTACCTGCACCACTTGGACCAGCAATCAAAATTATTTTTTGCAAAATCCAGCCTCCTTACTTGAAAATAATGAACTTTTATAATACTATCTTTCTATTGTAAATTAAACAATGGGCAAGAGAGGAAGACAAGGTCATATGAAAAAAGAAGACGTAAAAGTAGGGGCAATCGTTAGTGCCAAGTCTGAAGAAGAACTTACGAAGCCCTTTATAGGTAAAGTTGAAAAGATCTACGATAATTCCGCCCTTTTAGCTATTACTCATTATGATCCCGCTGATGAGACCGCGATTAGCGATCTGAATAATAAATTGGTCGTTAATTTCAAGAATTTAAAACCTGCATCTGCAAGCACAATTAAGAATTCTAAGACGGCTACACTTAGCGAGGTCAAAGTCGAAAAACTTAATAAAGTTAAAACAACCGAAAAGAAAAGCAGCAAGAAATCTGATAAAAAAGCGGTAAAGAAAAACACTAAAAAAGCAGAGAAAAAGACTGACAAAAAGAAAAAATAAATAATTTTTTGCAAAAAGAGCAGGAAGAATACGACCTGCTCTTTTTTTTTACCTTTTTTTTGCCTAGAATTAGGAAAGATACTAATAAGAAAGAATTCATATGGAGAAGTAAAATTGAAAGAAAAAACACGAACCGTTTTATTTTGGTTCATCCTAATTCAACCATTTTTAGACCTGTACTGGTTTTATAATGGAAAACTGGCTGAGGTTCTGCCGTTTACACTACCTACGATCATCCGAATTCTGGCAATCACCGTTATCGTTGGCATGTTCTTCAGCCAAAAGGAAACTTGGCAAAAGCTAAGTAAAGAAAAGTGGCTAATTGCTTATATTGCCCTATTAGCCATCTATTCTATTCTGCATCTAATTCACGTAAAGAACTTTATCAGTGTTAGCCCCAACGATTACAACTATTCAACAAGTAGCGAAATTTTCTACCTAATCAGAATGGTGCTACCACTAATCGTCATCTTCCTTACCAATGAACTGAATTTTACAAAAAAGCAATTTAGAGAATTAATCGAAGGTGTCTCCGGGCTATTTTCCTTTACCATCGTTATTTCCAACTTATTTGTAATTTCACTTAAATCCTACGAAACGGGCTTCATTAATTCCAACATTTTCGCATGGTTCTTTAATCCGAATATTGGTTACTCACATATGGCGTCTAAAGGATTCTTCAATTTTGCTAACATGGTCTCAGCTGTGTTGTTCATGCTTGTGCCCCTTATGACCTACTTTCTTTTTACCCACTTCAATTGGAAAACTATTACCTTAAATGTGGTACAAGCCCTAGCCATGATCGAATTAGGCACCAAAGTTGCCGCACTCGGGCTTCTTGGCGGAATTTTTATTGGCCTGGCAATCTTTGTAATTCATAAATATCTGCTTAAGGATATTAAAAAAGGCGGTTGGGCATTTTTAACCGCCATACTGATCGAAATAGGTTCGATCGCAATCTTGCCTTTTGGTCCAGCTACCCAACGTTACAACTACGAAATTTACTTAGCCAAACAATCGGATCACGATTTAAGCAACGAAAAGCGCGAATTGAACGCCGGACTTAAAAAGTACCCTAAAGGAGAAAAGAAAGAAGCATTCCTACGCTACTTCATCAGAAATAATTACCACGCTTATGCTATTAATCCGAGATTCATCTTAAAGAGTTATCCTTACCAATATGACCCTGATTTTTGGATTAAAATGATGCACGAATCTGGGCAAAACCGGATGCAAAATCGTAATGTAGAGGAAGCAATGCTTAATCAGGTTGTCAAAACTAACGATAATAAGCTTGATAAGTATTTAGGCATTTCTTATACCCGTGAAACCAATATTTTCAACTTGGAACGGGATTTTGCTTCGCAGATCTACTCTCTTGGTTGGATCGGAATGCTCCTCTTTATTGGGCCATATGTCGTGATCATGTTATATGCCGCGTTTGAATGGCTTCGTTATAAAGGCGTCAGGACCTTCTTAAACAGTTCAATGATCGCATCCGTAGCCTGTATGTTATTCGCCGCCTTTTCTTCAGGAAACGTGATGGACTTTTTAACAGCCAGTTTCATCTTAGCTTTCGTGGAAGGCAACTTATTAGTGCAGGTCAGGAAAAACAAAAAAGTAAAAGAAATTAATTAAAGTCAAAAATACCAGATGACCTCAAAATCATCTGGTATTCTTTTACTTTTTATTCTGTTTAATAAATGAAGGATCAGGGATGCGAATCAAATAGTAACGGGTAGCAATATGACCAGCATGCATCCCTATTCCGTTTTGCCAATTTTTCTTATACCTGGCAGTATAAACAGCAACATAGGCACGCTGATACTTCTTATCCATCTGCTTCAATTCGTTTTCTTTATACGGAATTTTCTCAGCGCTAATGTCCATAGCTTTATCGCCATAAACAACTGTAGCGGCATTACTAGAAACAGTTACCTTGTTGCCCGCACGATAATAAGTATAAGTTTGCGTCCCAATCTTCTTCTTGCGTGAATCAATGGTTACGTAGCTTGAATTACCCACACCAGTTTTCATAACTAATGGCTGGTATTGGATCGATGAAGTAATCTTATTGCTATCTTCAAGATCCGGATTATCCAAAAATGTTCTACTAAACATGTAACCTGCTGCCAGAAGCAAAACAAGTACTTCTACTATATCTAAAATAAAATTAGGCCAAGTAAAACGTTTGTGTTGATTGATAATCATCGTAATTCGGCGTTTTCGAATATTTTGAATGATAAACACCAAATAAAGAATAACGATAACCCATAATAAGATACCAAGTAAATTCCAGCTAATCATAACGAAGATCCTCCTGCTGTCTTCTTTATTATATTGTAAAAACAGGAATTTAAGTAGTTTAAAATTCCTCTTTTATTTTCAACTTATTTCTTAGCTTTTGCTTTGGTCCTTGTAGCCCGCTTAGTCGTACTAGATTTTCTAGTTGTTTTTCTTTTAGTTGTAGTTTTCTTTCTACTAGTAGTCTTGCGAGTGGTCGTCTTTTTCTTAGGCTCTGGCTTCTTGTAAGTCCTTACCACTTTGAGTTTTTCCGTGATCCCATCAACTAGTTTAGTAACAATTTCATCTTCATTTGCTAAAATCTCTTCATCCGTAGCAATCTGATCAATACGAAAATGCGAAACATTTACATATTCCGACCGAGTTTCAAAGTAAACGTTAACTTCGTAATCTTTCCCCTCATCAAAGAAATTAGCGATCTTTTTATAATTGCTATAAGGAAGATTAATGATATTAGTTTCCAATGCAAAAGTCACCGGACGCTGACCAGTCACCGCAAGTTCCGTCTGAACCAGCGAATCCTGTTTAAGTGCAGTCACAGTCTCTTTAACCATTTTCTCAGCATAAGACCTAAGTTTAGTTTTTGATTTACTGATATCTGCATATTTAACAGTTTCAAGGTCCTGCAAATAATCTTCTTTTTCAATTTTTTCGGTTAAATCTTTTAAATTAATTTTCAAACCAAATATTCCTTTTTAAAATTAGTTATTAGTCTTTCTACTACAATAATCAAAAATTGCCGTAAAAACAATTTATTTTCTTTTATTTTTAAAAAAACACCTGTTTTTAAAAACAAACTAGCAGTTAAGTTCGAATACAGATTAACGTTTAAATCATCGTGTTTTTGGCATCTTAACTATTGCTTTTAAATAACAAATATTGTATTATTCCAAATGTAAAGACTATTATATCGTTATTTAAAATTTTGTAACATTTGCCCTATTTACAAGCGCTTTCACTAAGTGTAGATTGGATACTGTAAATAGCAAAATTTGATAAAGATTTTTCATTAGTGAAAGGCGAGAAATATGTCGGATAAAGTTTATACAGATTATTTCTATAACTCAGAAGATTTTGACAAGAACCACGCCGGTTACAAAAAGCTTCATATGCCAGAAGATGTGAAGCCTGCTCCACTTATCGTTCCACCAGTACTGAAACCAGATAAGCAAGAAGGTAACGACATTTGGTTCACAATCGATGCACAGGAAGGCGAATTCCAATTTTTGCCAGGCAAGAAGACCCATACGTGGGGATACAACTTCCCAGTTCTTGGTAAGACAATTGTTCTTAAGACTGGTCAACATGTTCATGTAACACTTAAGAACAGTTTACCAGAATTAACCAGTTTCCACTGGCATGGTATGGAAGTTCCAGGTCCAGTTGTTGATGGTGGTTGTCATGCACCAATCTATCCTGGTACTGAAAAGAAGATTGAATTCACTGTTAAGCAACCTGCAGCCTTAACTTGGTTACACGCTCACCCATGTCCATCAACTGCTATGCAAGTATGGTTAGGCCTGGCAATGGGTGTTGTTGTTACTGACGATAACGAAGCAAAGCTTCCTATTCCTAAGACTTATGGTGTTGATGAATTCCCAATCGTCTTACAAGACCGGACATTCCACAAGGATAACCAATTAGATTACCGTGCAGATTACGATCCAATGGGTGTATTTGGTGATACTCCAGTAATTAACGCTGTTGTTAAGCCATACGTTGACGTAACTACCCAAAAGGTACGTCTACTCTTCTTAGGTGGTTCTAACCGTCGTGAGTGGAGATTACACTTTAGCGATGATTTGGTTATGACCCAAATTGCCGGTGACGATTCATTCTTGGAGCACCCAATTAAGTTGACTAAAGTTTTAATTGGACCAGGTGAACGTCAACAAGTTGTTGTTGATTTTGGCAAGTACAAAGACGGCGACGTTGTAAATCTTTACACTGACGACTTCAAATTAGTTGAATTTAGAATTCACAGCTTCAAGAAAGATGATAGTGTTATCCCTGATACACTGTTTACACCTAAAGATCCAGAAGTTGCTCCAGATGCACCAGTCCGTAAAGTCACTATGGACAACCACGATATGATCAACGGCAAGCGCTTCTCAATGCAAAGAATTGATATGAAGCAAAAGCTGATGAGTACTGAATACTGGGATGTAACAAACACCAATGATAAAGAACACGGTATGCTTCACCCATTCCATATTCACGGTGCTCACTTCTTAGTCATTTCACGTAATGGTCATGACCCATATCCTAACGAAAAGAACGTTTACAAGGATACAGTTGAAATTGCTCCACAAGAAACTGTTCGTTTGAAGGTTTACTTCCAAAACGCAGGAGTATTTATGTACCACTGCCACATTATCGAACACGAAGATGCCGGTATGATGGCACAAATCCAAATTGTTGATCCTAAGGAACCAGACAAGAAGTATAAGTTAATGGACATGAAGACTATGACTGAAGACTTTGCTAAAGAAAAAGGTGTTCCAGCAGATGAGGTTTGGATGCCTGGTATGGATGTTGAAGGCATGGACGTTAAAGGTGCTGACGCAAGCTCAAGTGCTAGTCAACATAACTAATTCCTTGCTAACAACATTATGGTTATGATTTAGACAACCCTTTTAAAAATCGCTCACATTTATGTGGGCGATTTTTATTATGTCTTAATTTTTTAATAGTCATACCTAGTTTTTCATGGTTAAATAGCAGTATGAAGAAGAAAAGAAGCTTTAATAAAAAGATAACCTACAGCATAGTTGGAATCATCACGCTCCTAATAATTATAATTGGTTTAGATTTTAACCAAATTAGAGATCAATGGGATTGGATGACCCTGAAACCTAAGCAAGAATTAAATGTACCATTAGAAAATCAGTTTCCAGAACTGCCCAACGGTTGTGAAGTAACGTCGCTTTCAATGTTGCTCAATTATTATGATATTAAAGTAAATAAATTAGAATTGGCGCAAAACATTGATCATGTCCCCTCTTTTACCGACAACGGCAAATATCGTGGCAATCCCCACGTAGGATTCGTTGGCCACATGACCATTGCCAATGCCGGTTGGTGCGTCAGCAATGAACCCTTACAAAAGGTAGCGCAAAAATACACTAACCGCATTCGCAATTTTAGTGGCCATGATTTCGTTCAAGTAATGAAACTAGTCTCAAATGATCATCCCGTTTTAATTATCACCACTACCACTTTCAATAAAGTTAATGACATGCAGACATGGCAGACGGCCCAAGGGACTGTCCACGTGACGCCATCTTCACATGCATGCGTAATCACAGGTTATGATAAAAAGACGCGCACAGTCTACGTAAATAATCCATTTGGCGTAAAAAACGAAAAAGTGAAATGGAATCATGTAGAAAACAGCTACAATCAGCAGGGTAAACAAGCCTTATATATTGCATAAAAAAGAGCAAGCTCCGAAAAGCTTGCTCTTTTAACTTTGAGGCCCGTTTTCAAAAGAAAACGTGTGGACAACCGCTGTTCACATCAGCTTGCCCAACATCGACACTTCCCGTGTCTGCCAGTTAAGGTGGATGTCCCCTATCTTCAAAATATACGCATCTCGCGTTTTTTGTCGACTCGCAGTATTGATTATACTAGCTTTTATTTTTAATGTAAAATTTCTTCTTTTGATAATACCGTTTAGTCCGGTAAAACATTTCCGTACACATAGTTGAAAGCAGCATTCCTAACGCAATCGCACCGGTCACAACCGCAACCCGCAAAATCGCATCACTTGCACTGCGAAGGTTGCCTGAAACTAAAGCCCGCACAGCCTGATAAGCCGGCAGCCCCGGCACCAGCGGAACAATTGCAGGAATATTGAAAACTGTCATCGGACATTTTTTTATTCTCGAAAACAGTAGTCCCAAAATCCCAACAATAAAAGCACCTAATAAATTGGACAACATTCGTCCCATACTAGCACGATTGGCAAACCAGTAAACCATCCAACCAGCGGCACCACTAATTCCAGCTAAATTCAAAGCGCGGTGGGGCACATTAATGGTTAATGCAAATCCTACGGAGGCTAAATAAGAAAAAGCTACATTAATAATTATTTCTAACCAAAATGGCATTTTTTACGCCCCCAAAAACTTAATAACAATACCAACACCACCGCCTAAAGCAAAGGCAGTTAACGCGGCCTCACACATTCGTACCATACCGGAAAGAATATCGCCCACAAACAGATCGCGCAAAGCGTTAGTCAAAGCTAAGCCAGGCACCAGTGTCATAAGGGCACCGGTTAGAATATTATCGGTACTCATACCATGAAAAACATGGGTAATCGCAATTGTTACTAAGGCCATCGTCATGGCGGCAATTAATTCTGACAAGAACCTCACATTCGTAAACCTTTTAAAATAATAAAAAGTAATAAAACCAAGTGCACCGACGATTGCTGCAGCCGGAAAATCGATCCAATCATAATCATCCATAAAAAGCACCATCAAAGTAGCACTTAAAACAGCCGCTCCGACTACCTGCAACCACATTGGGAAATAAGGTATGCCATTAGCAACATCAATAATTTTTTGCTTAAGCTGATCCAAAGTGATTTTTTTAGCAGCAAATTCCCTTGATAATGAATTAACCTGGTCAACCAATTCCAAATTAATATTACGTTCTTTAACCTGCTCTATTCGCGACAGATCACCGCCATCTAAACTCATGATAACGCTGGTTGGAGTTGCAAATACCTGCGGATCATGAACACCGGCATTACGTGAAATTCGCAGCATAGTATCCTCAACCCGGTACATTTCACTGCCGCCTTCAATCATCAACCGTCCAGCAATTAAACATACATCCAATACTTCTTGGTAATATTTTATGTTCTTCTTATCAGACATAGTTTTTCCCTTAAAAAATTAGTCGTTCATCGTTTCAATATCGATGGTTTTATCAACCCAGTCACCACGGAAGAAATCACGCTCGTGGCTGACAATAATTGCTCCACCCGGGAAGTTCACAATCGCCTTACGTAATGAAGCCTTGGTATCTGTATCCAGGTGGTTGGTCGGTTCATCAAGGAAGAGCAAATTCGAAGGCTCAAATTGCATCTTAGCTAATTTAACCTTTTCTTGCTCTCCACCGGATAACTTTTTCAGTGGACTCATTGCCTGTTGAGCGGTTAAACCCATTCGAGCCAATGCACCACGCAATTCTTTCGGCTTTTTACGTTCAAATTCTTCCTGCAGGTATTGCAGTGCAGTCATATTGTTATTTGGCCAAGCCAAATCCTGTTTAAAGTAGGCAATTTTAGCAGTAACAGAAAGTTCATAAGAACCTTTGATGGGCTTGAGCTGACCTAACAATGTTTTAAGCAATGTGGTCTTACCAATCCCGTTAAAACCGGTGATAGCTACTTTTTCATCGCCACCAACAGAAAAATTGAAAGGTTCTTTGACCAGAGGCTTGTCATAACCAATAACTAGATTTTGTGTCTGTAACAAAAGGTTAGAAGCCGTTGCCACGTATGGAAATTCAAACCTTACTTTGCGGTTATTTTTAGGTGGATTCAAAACGTCCATATGCGCCAGTTGTTTTTCTCGTGACTTGGCGCTCTTAGAACGTGAACCGGCCTTATTCTTGCGAATGTAAGCTTTTGTCTTTGTAATCTTACGCTGCTGGTTTGCATATGCCTTCATGTAAGTATCACGGTTAGCATTCTTTTGCCGCAAAGCCTGCTTCAAAGTCCCTGTGTAACGGGTAATGGTACCAAAATCAACGTCGATAATACAGTTCGCAATTTGCCCTAAAAAGTCATAATCGTGGCTAACAACGATAAAGGCTCCCTTAAAGTTATTCAAATAGTCCACTAACCAATCGATGTGGGAGACATCAAGGTAGTTGGTCGGTTCATCTAACAGCAGTACATCCGGCTTTTGCAGTAATAATTTAGCTAAAATAATTTTAGAACGCTGACCACCCGATAGCTTAGAAACATCGTGATCAAAACCTAATTCAGCTAAGCCTAATCCCGAAGCAACCTGTTCAATCTCTGTATCAATATCATAAAAGTTGTTCTCTTCAAGGTAGGTCTGGACCCTACCCGCTTTTTGCAAAAGTTTATCATCACCATTTTTGGCGTACTCAGCGTAAAGGTCATTTAATTGCTTTTCTTTATCATATAGTTTAGTAAAAGCTGTTTGTAAAAAGCCCCGAATAGTTACACCGGGACTTAATTTTGCATACTGATCAAGGTAACCAACACTCACATTGTTTTGCCACTTTACCTGGCCTTTATCAGGAATCATTTCACCCGTCAGAATCTTAATCAAGGTAGATTTTCCTACCCCATTTTGCCCAGTAACACCCATATGGTCGTCTTTATTGAGGGCAAAACTTGCGTCCTCATAGAGAGTCTTATCAATAAAACTTTGGCTTAAATCTTTAACAGTTAACAGACTCATAGTTCATCCCTTTTCACAAATTCTTTTTCATTATAACTAAAATTTAGCTTGTTCACGTTCTTTTTCATACTTTTGTAATGCATCCAAAATCCGCGGCCAATATCTTTTTGGCAAAATCAATTGCAATTTATCATGGTAAATCGGAAAATCACTTGCTTTCAAACCCGTAATTTTGGCTAATTCTTGATCGGTCAACCTATACTTGTACGCGATCCGCTTAATCTCAACTGAGGCGTGTCCGCGAAACCAGGACCAAATAAAAAAGGCAATCGCAACCAAGCCGGCAACAACAATTGCAAGCGAAGTGTTCATGTGAAAGGTACGCAGGCAAATAAAGGCAACTGCAATAAAAGAAATGAGTGCTGAGATTATTCCATAAATAACCGGAAAAAGATTGTGTTTTTGCATATCATTTTCTCCTTTAACTTACTAAAACCAGCCGGTAAGATTCTTGATAATAAAAAAGATGACCGGAATAAATAGGGCTGGCAAAAGATCTAACGTCTTAATATCCTTAATCTTAAGTAAGGAAAAAGCAGTGGCAATAACTAAAAAGCCACCAACTAGTGAAATTTCAACCACAACCGGGCCGGTAAAGAAATCGACGGAAAGATACTTGGCAATTAAGTAAATACCACCCTGCCAAGCAAGTAAGATTGGCGGAACCGTCAACATTCCCCAGCCAAAGCCGGCACCAAAAATAATTGAACAGACAAAAACCAGTGCGGCCGCTGTTAGCAGCATGGTGTTATCATTCTTAATCGCTGCCATAACCGGGCCAACCATTGACAGAGCACCAATACATAAGAGCAGTGTTTCTGACACAATTGCGCTAGCCAGTTTTGACCCGCCAAACTTACTGATTAAATTGGTAAAGTGTTTATCCAAATTCAGCCAGGTACCAATTAAGGCACCAACAACCAAACTAATGATAAACAAAACGGGATAGTGGCTTTTAGGCAAATTTTCCGTAACGTTCTCTATTCCGATGCCGAGTGCAGCCAAACCAACGGCAACATAAAGAGCATTTTCATAACGTTTGCTGATTCCTCGTTTTTTAAATAAACAGCCAATAACAGTACCGATTACTGCTCCAGCTAGATTTGCGGCTAAGCCTATCATAGCAGATCCATCCCTTTTCTAATATAACAAAAGCACCCTTTATTATCAGGATGCTCGTATTAACAGCAATTATTTGAAAATATTCCAGCCCTTTTCTTTGCTATTTGAACTGGAATTTGGTGATCCGCTATTTGTACCAGTATCACTACTGCCGCTTCCCATGCCGGAACCACCAGTTGGTGTATCAGAATTTTGGTCATAAATCTGGTAATTAGTAAAGGCATCAGGATCCTTCCATTTAATGTGGTTATACTTTTCATTCAATTCGTTCTGCCGCGTTTCTTCATTATTCAACGTTTCCTTATTTAATTCTAAGTTGGTTCGTACCCGATCAGAAATCTTCTGTAATTCATCAGTAGGAGCCACCTGAATCGAAGCACCATTAATCCAGGCATCATGGCCCTGGATATAACCACTCTTAAGATTCTTAGAACAGTCACGGTAATTCATGGTTAAGGCAAACATATCATTGAAGGTCAAGTTAGTTTTAATGTATTTATTAAAAATTTTGACTAATTTACGGTAATTACTAATGGTATCAACTGACATTGCTTTCTTGGCAACCGCTTGGATTACTTGACGCTGCCGCATCTGCCGGCCATAATCACCGCGTGGATCTTCCTTACGCATACGAACATAGGCTACAGCATGCCGTCCATCTAAGTGTTGCTTACCTTTGTGGAAAGTTGCCCAGTCATAGCTAAAATCAAATGGTACGTCAACATCAACCCCACCAACGGCACTAACTAAACTGCGCAATGCCTTCATATTAACTTCAACGTAATAATTAACCGGTACATTTAATAAGGAAGAAACCGTCTTAACAGAAGCTTTGCTGCCGCCAACCTCATAGGCTGAATTTACCCGGTACATAAAGTACTTATTGCCCGGGTCACCTAATACGTTAACCAAAGTATCACGAGGAATTGACGTCATCGTTGCTGTATTCTTATCCGGGTTAGCCGTTGCCAAAATTAAGGTATCGGAATTACCTTGATCATGCCGACCTTCGATTCCCTGGTCAACCCCAAGAATCAAGACAGAAATTGGCCGTTTGCTAGCAATCAAAGCTGAAGTGGCTGAGTTACTGCCACTGTTACCATCAATTGCGCTGTGAACCGTAAAATACATATGAGCGGCCCAAGCAAGCCCAAAACAGACTACTAAAGTCATTACAACCCCGACAAAGCGGGCAAATTTGTTACCCGGCTTTAACGCCGCTGTGGGAGCGGCAAAAGCACGATTGCGATGAAGATTTAATGAGTGCCGCGCACGATAATCTTCTCTACGTTCGGAATGTGGATCCATTATATAAATTATTCCCTTCAAAAATTATACAAGTTTATTTGTACCACTTTTAAACGACGGATAAAATATTATTAGTGATAATTAATAATAACTTATTTTTTGCTTTTTGGCACACATGCCGCTAGCATATGCAGTACATAAGAGATAAAGGAGCATTTTTATGGCAATTCCAAAAAGGGCAGAAGTTCCAGAAAATTTGAGATGGGACCTTACCCGCGTCTTCAAGTCCGACCAAGATTGGAAAGATGAATATAACAAAGTAAAAAGCGCAGTGCAAAGGTTAAGCAACTTAAAAAGAAACTTTACTAAATCCGGGAAAGATCTTTACGATGCTTTAACCAAAATATTGGCTGTGGCCCGTCATTTAGAAAAAGTTTACACATATGCCAGCATGGCTAGCGACGTAGATACATCTGATGCGCATTATTTAGGCTATGTCAGCCAGGTACAAAGCTTGGCCAGCCAATTTGAAACGAACACTTCCTTTATTAATCCGGGAGTTTTGAGTATTTCTGATGAAAAACTTCAGCAATTTAAAAAAGATGAACCAAGATTAAAGAATTACGACCACTGGCTTGAACAAATCACTAAGAAACGTCCGCATACCTTGCCCGCTAATGAAGAAAAATTAATAGCAGGAGCTGGAGACGCGATGGGTGTGTCCGAAAACACCTTTAACGTCTTAACCAACTCTGATATGGAATATGGCTACGTTCAAACTGATGATGGACAAATGGTACAGCTAACCGACGGACTATATTCGCAACTCATCCAGTCTCAAAATCGTAATGTCCGTAAGGGTGCTTTCGATGTCATGTATGCAACTTACGGTCAATTTGAAAACACCCTGGCCTCAACTCTTTCTGGGGTTGTAAAGGAACACAATTATAATGCACGCGTACACAACTATGATTCTGCCCGCAGTGCCGCCCTCGCAGAAAATGGTATCCCAACAGTAGTTTACGACACCTTAATCAAGGAAGTTAATGATCATATAGACCTGCTGCACAGGTACGTTGCCCTTCGTAAAAAGATCTTGGGATTAAAGGATTTGCAAATGTGGGACATGTACGTTCCGTTAACTGGAAAGCCCGCACTTTCTTATACCTTCGAAGAAGCCAAAAAAGAGGCTAAGAAAGCTTTAACTCCACTTGGCGATGATTACCTTAAGCACGTTGACTACATCTTTAATAACCGTGATATTGACGTTGTCGAGTCACAAAATAAAGTTACCGGCGCATATTCCGGTGGCTGCTACGATACTGACCCGTACGAACTACTTAATTGGGAAGACAATATCGATTCACTCTATACTTTAGTCCACGAAACAGGCCACTCCGTTCACAGCTTATACACGCGGGAGAATCAGCCTTACGTTTACGGTGACTATCCTATCTTTGTGGCCGAAATTGCTTCAACTACTAATGAAAATATTTTGACGGAATACTTTTTAGACCATATTAAAGATCCTAAAACCAAAGCCTTCATTTTGAACTATTACCTTGATTCCTTTAAGGGTACCTTATACAGGCAGACACAGTTTGCGGAATTTGAGCAGTTTATTCATGAAGCTGACGCCAAGGGTGAACCATTAACGGTAGACAAATTAAACCGGTTCTATGGCAATCTGAACCAACATTATTATGGGGATGCGGTTGAGCCTGGTGGCAACATTGCTAAGGAATGGGCAAGAATTCCCCACTTCTACTATGACTTTTACGTCTACCAATACGCTACCGGATTTGCGGCTGCCAGTGCACTTGCTAATAAGGTTGTTCACGGAACAGATAAACAGAGAAAAGCTTATATCGGCTTCCTAAAAGCAGGATCTAGCGACTACCCAACTGAAATCATGAAGAGGGCTGGGGTTGATATGACTAAACCTGACTACTTAGAAGATGCATTCAATACTTTTGCAAAACGTCTAGATGAATTTGAAAATTTAATTGAAAAATAACATTTATTAGCTTTTTGCAAATAATGCTTGCATGTTTAAATAACAAACTATATAACATACTAAGAAAGTAATATTTCTCACATCACAAAAAAGCTATTTCCAAAGGGAGATAGCTTTTTTACTTACTTTGAATATCCAAAATAAAAACATAACCAAAACGGTTGCTTGACCTAATGGCTCTATAATTTTTCCTGTTGATGACTTATCAATATGATAAGCTGTTAACAGGT
>ENA-UOOK01003324-UOOK01003324.1-fermentation-metagenome-genome-assembly--contig:-NODE-3324-length-18433-cov-8.230656_pt1 | contig 18433 bp, 21 predicted proteins | sample MGYA00245777_ERZ724023 | MGnify/ENA primary metagenome ERZ724023 (study PRJEB28704, sample SAMN03018312) | fermentation metagenome | biome: anthropogenic terrestrial biome; feature: soil; material...
AACAGTTATCGTCCCCGAAGTCGCGTTTTCTGTACGAAACATGAACGGCAGAATCCGGTCACACGGAGCAATCAGGGCTGTGGTATCTACAATCTGTTGCGTGAATTTGAACGGCGTCATCAGTTCATCAACTAGCGAATAGCCATTTACAGTGATATCAAAATCCTGAACCATTATAGGTTCAAACCACCATGTTTCACCGGCAATAACACGAAAGTCATAAACACCACACAAAAGTTCTGATTCAAGTAATGAACCGATATAAGAATGGATAAAAAAGCCATCTGTATAAACAGAACTCACCGGAATAGTTATCTCAGTCCAGTTGTCTTCGCCGTAAGGCGAAATCTCAGCACTAACGTAAACCCCATTTGAAATGATCTGAAACGGCAGCAATCTATCAGTAGTCGTCACTAACTGCGGACAGCATTTGCCGGAATAAGTAATCATATTCGGATTGATATAACTCATCCACGGCTGTGGCTCTTGTTTATGACAGTTATATATACTCATGGACTATTTACTATCCAACATTCAACATTTGAAAAAGCCGAACATCCGGCGACATTACAGGCTTTAATTTTATAACAAAATTCGACCTCATAATAATTGTGGCTCATTCCCAAGCTATCTTCATAACTACTATGTGTTCCCGGCACGGTATTGATTAATTTATAAAGTCCGCCAGCGATGCTTCGATAAATTTCAAAATAAGTAGTATCTGCCGGAATATCCCAATTAAGATGAACCACTTCATACATACCATACTGAGTTGCGCCTGCGAGTACAGGCATTGTCGGCGGAAATGATGGTGGGGTAGGCGGCGCTCCGCAGTCCGAAATATAAGTATGAACGAGTAAACCATTTAAAACTACAACCCAACCGTCAAGACTTGGGTCATTACCATATATACCCGTAAGTACCGTATGAGCCGATAATGTGGTTTCATTTTGATAAACCGTACCTGCTGGAATGATAACCTGAAAGCATTCCTCCGCCGGATCACCATCGTCGAACAAAAGGCTAAAATATGTATCTACCGTATTTGGTTCTGAAAGCGTTACGATAATACTATCAGGCAGCGTAACTACGATATTTATTATCTTGTATTTTGATATTTCGGGAGGGGTGTTTTTGTCTTCACCATAAAGCAAATTAAAGTCAATATGACCGTCCGGGTGAATAGTGGCTTGTTTAACATACCCTTTCTGCCCGCCAAGCCATTCTTCACCCAATTCTGTGGTTATGTAATTGTTAGGATCATAGCCATCTTCATAACAGACTATTGCCCTAATCTCCTGTTGTTTAGTTTTCACAGTGCTTATAAATTCGACAGGATCGCCTTCTATTTCTCCATTCATAAGCACCCTCCCGTACATAAATAATGTCCTTAAAAGGTATGACCATGAACACACATAATTATTACCTGGGTCTTCACTGTTATATGCCGTACCATAGTAAACATAATAATTCCCGCCGCTTTCAAAGTTCGCAAGAATAACCCATCCGTCATCTGATATTGCACTCTCAGTTAAATCCCCGATGCCATTTACACAGTTATATATGTAATCAATATCTGTTGTCACATTATATGACATATTAACAGTGTTATCCTTATCGGTACAGTTAGGATCATAAATAATTGTATGGGGTGTAAAATTACCATCACCAGCCTCCATGAAACTAAACTTTTCATACATAGGCATATCGGTTTTGAGGTATGAATATTTGTTTTGCCTTTGTGCAATGTTTTGCGATTGTATATTTATTCCCTCAAATCCCTGAAAATAATCATAGTGTTCAATTCTGAAAGTAGTTCCGTCATAAGACCAGTAAAGGTTAAATATCCTCAACATCGACATAAGCGAATTGAATGACAACATTCCTTTCGTTGCGTGATTAGATGAAGCCGGGCGTTTTATATCTGATTTTTGTGCAAGCATAAGATAACGCCATCTGTTAATATCATTCGTGACCGGGTTCGTGGCGTTATTTAAAAAGTTACTTTCAATAGCTGCTGTTGGCTCTATGTTTTGAACAATGTATTCAATGACATCCGTAAGCCAAAAATTCCTATCATAAGTAACGGCAGGTAATATAGTTGAGGTTTCTTTATCATTATCAGGTGCGCCATAGGCAAATAAATTATATTCCTTATCGCCGTAATTGTCAAAGTTCTTATAATCATCATACGGTTTCGGAGTTACATCAAACGTACAATTATCCAGATCAAACCGCCCGTCCATTATCGTAAAACAACCCTCCCAATATGAGTGCCAGGTATTTGCTCCACTGTTTTTCTGCTCAATTGTAAGGATTAACTCAGTGCATGGTTCTACCTGTTCAACTAAGTACAATAGGTCAAAGTCATCATTAATAAATCTCAGTGTTCCATTGAACTTGCGGCGATAGAATATTTCATTCTGCTCCTTTGAGTCAATCAAAGATGTTTTCATGAAATTCAGCGGGTAAACTTGAATTTGTGATGAACCTAATGTTATGTAGAATCTATAAGTCATTTTCTTATAATTCGCGTTTTGTTCCCGCGTTTAATAATTCTTGCCGTTGACGTCTCGATTACCTCTGCGCCCGAACCAAAGTGCCTGTTCAGTTTAACAAGTTCAAATTGCATCCTGTCAAGTCTCTCGTTCGTCTGATTTACGTCAAGAAGTATGTTGTTTATCGGGGCGTCTGATCTTTCAAGCACGAGATTATCGCGGTTGAAGTTGTTCACGATCTCACCAAAGGCACGGCCGTATTTCTGAGAGGCCCGACGATTAAGTACGCCCCACATCTCTCCTTTTTCAACCTCAATATGGTCAGCGAATCTCTCGCCTCCTTCCGAGTGTCTTCGTCCGGTTATAATGCCTGTATCATCGCCGAATCCTCCCTTTTCAAGTTTTGCGGCTTTAGCGGCCTGTACTTTAGCCGCAGCAAATGCTGCGAACATTGATGCAATAGAGGCAACGGCTGCAATTATTCCAATCGGTCCCAAAGGAGCCAATGATTTGAATATCTCTGCAGAGGCAGTAATAAGGGATGTCATTTGCATCACGCTTTGCATTGTCTGCTGTGCCTTTAAAGCCTTCTCCTCCTCTTTGAGCGCCTTCTCTCTTTGCTTCTTCAGCTCTTCAAGTTCCTTACGCTTGGCATCTACGTTTGAAGCATAGCCGGCTTTCATTAACTCCATCTCAGCTTCGAGCTGGTCCTGCGTCATGGCTATCTGCTCATCAATCAACGATCGGGTACGCTCGGCATCGGCTACTCTTAAAGCATAAGCGCCATCAAGAATACCAACCACATTATTTATCGTCTCAGCAAAGGCCTGTTCCAGCTTCTCTCGCTCCGGCTGGCTGAAGTTGCCATTTGGATCAATCAGATCCCACATGGAGAACTCTTTGGAGAGAGCGTCTTTCTGCTTCTCGAGATTTTTTAACCGGGTGAGCATGAACTCGTATAAAGCCTCATCAACCTCATCTCCTTTGCCGGCGATAAGATTTTCGGCAAGAGCGCCAATATCTTCTTTTAGAAATTCAATCTCCAGTCCGAGTTTTTGTTTTTCATTCCCTCCGGCCAAGTCAAGTGCCTCGATACGAGTCTCGCGCTGGATGTCTCTTATCTGTTCTGCCGTTGACCTGATCTCCTCTCGGAGCTCTGCATCATACTGCTTCTGTGCCTCCAGCTCTTCGGCGTGGAAGGCTGCAGTATCCGCTGCAGCACGGGCGTTTGTTGCATCCCGGAGAGCCTTTAACATATCTCCCTGTTCTTGCGTGAGCGATCCCGCCTTCTTTATTGTGTCTTCAAGAAGCTGGATCTGCTGAAGCTGATATTTTCTGTCTGCCTCAATCCTTTCTGTTGGAGACATATTCTGATACAGGGATTCCTGATAAGCTGCGGAGAGCTCTTGCGCGGCTTTCACGGCGGCTTTAACAACCTCCTCGTAGGCTTTCTTCTGTTTCTCAAGAGCCTCGTTTGACTTCTCGGCCACTTCTCTTACAACGCCATATTCTGCGATCTGAGCCTGTGTAAGTTCGCCCATCGCACCGGATATCTCTTTAAGGGTTTCGCCCCCGTCCTTCGCCCACAAACGATACCCTTCGGCAATATCCTTTAAGTTTTGGGGAGTGTTGGCTTCAATCTCTGCAACCTTTTTCTGTCCCTTTATAATACCGTCCTGTGCATCAACGTACTTCTGAAGAACGTCACGATTCTCCTGATATACAACTGACATATTGATCATTGCATCAATCTCGTCTTTGGTGTATTGACGGCTCAATTTGGAGTTTTTGAGCTCGGTGTTCACCTTCTCCTCTGCCAGCCTCCGGCGCTCCCCTGCGATATACAACTCTTTGGCATAAATCTCATCCAGAATACCCTGCCGTTCTTTCTCTGAAAGATTGGTATCTTCAAGAATATCACGGTACTCTGCCACCTGCAGGCTGAGTTTATCAATAGTACTGTTTGTCTTGAGCGTCCGGGCTTGGAGTAATGCTTGTGCGTTGGCATAAGCCTTCGCATTTGTGGCAGCATCCTTTAGCCTTTTGCCAAAATCCTCAAAGTTTTTATCCGCAACAGACTGCATAAACTCTCGCGAAATAGCACCTGCCTGTTTGATGAAAACATTGAATCTCTGTGCGGTGTCGTTTGTCGATGCCATTACCTTTTTAAAGAAGGTCACGGCAGCACCAAGAGCAGCAAGAATAAGCGCGGCCTTGCGCATGACAGAAGCGTAGTTTTTATGGCTTTTACTTGCCTTTTCAACCTCGCCTGTTGCTTCTTCTGTTTTCTCTCCGAAGTCCTCTGTCTTTTCTGTTGTGGCCTCGAGCTGTTCCTCGGTCTCTCGGAGCTGCTTGGTTGCATCGGAGAGTCTTTTACTGTCCTGGCCGGAGAATGTCTTTTTCCATTGATCATAAGCGGCCTTCTGCTCGGCCTTGAGCTGCTCATAACGCTTCTCCAAACGGCCAACATCGTTAACCATTTCGTCAGTAGCATCCTTATGGCCGGATTTAAGGTTCTCGAGCTCCTCAACCGTTCCTTTCAGACCGTCGATGTAATCCTGAGCCTTCAGGAGTATGTTTAGTTCTACGTCGGCCATCTTTTATTTTTTTCTCTTGGTTTGAAACAAAGGAAAAGAACTCGAACACATCAAAGCGGCACAGACGGTCAAGGTTGACCGCGTTTCCCTCGGAAACAATATATAGCAGATCGTTCCAGTACTTTTCATTTTCAATTAAGTCTTTGTAGATGTCTCTTGCTCCTTTGGAGTCTTTTCGCTTCCCGAAGTAAGCAGGGTAGTGAGTTTGTAGGCTGGCATCCAACCTTTGACTAAGTTGGCTGCCAAGTGAAAAAAAGGGCTTACGTCCAGCTCCTTCGACCAGCAGTCGATTTTCTCACGCATCTTCACATCGTCATGCACGCTCGCATCCTCGCCGGCCTCGTTGATAAACAGCGCACAAAGTCTCAACGATGGATCATCCTTCTCTTCCAGTTTCCCCACCCCGATTCTGGCGTTACGAAGCTCCACGGCCGCATCAACAAACTGCAGCTTATTCATGTACTCCTCGGCACGCGCCATAGCCTGCCAGAGATCAATAAACGACTGCGAGAATCCAAACTCAATGGATATCCTCTGCAGCTCACGATAGCGGTTGAAGGAAAGCGAGTCCTGGACAAAGAACTTTCTCCCTCCACATTCAAATTCCTTCTTAGTGAAGTCGATTGTTTTCAGTTTCGTCATGGTCTATATAGTCAGTTATTTTTCGGTAAATCATCACAAGTGCAATCGTTACGGATACAAAAAACAGGTGCTCAAAGAATCGGTACTCTCCATCCCAAAAGAAGATGTAATACCAGAATGCCGACTGCCCGGCGAAGCATTTCTCACAGCCACCGAGGGGCTTGTATAGCCAGTCCCATTTTATCCGGTAAATAAGGTTCTGATACCATGAAAAAAACATCCCCGGCTGACCGAGGTAAACGAACATGTAAGCTATCAGCGATATTTTTATGGCCTCTAAGAACATTCCTCACAGCCCTCCTCCGGCAAATTAACACATTCGGGTATGATATAAAAACGTGTTCTGACATCAAGAGCAAAATAATCGTATGGCAGCATTAAATACTGAGTTTGCTTTTCGTTATATGTGTACTTCCCAAAGATAGAAGAATCGCGCTGGGCCTGCGACATAACCTCGATGGTAACCCCGCGAAAGTCAGCGAAGTCAACCGGCATCTGTGGCAGAGAAGCTATTATATCTATGATATATTTTGCCGCAGATCCACAACCACCTCCCAAGAGGTTATAATTGAGCCAGCCCACAAGACGGAGTGTGCTCTCGTAATAAAGCCGGTTCTTGATGCGCCTCTGAAATGTTAGGCTTCCTTCCTCGAAATAAACAATTGACTTCTTGCTTGAGTCCGGGGTCAGATTATCATAACAACCCTCCCTGCATGCATCTTCAAAGGCTAAATCACACGAGATCGGGAAGCGCTTCTCAATCTTTGAATCTGTCTGACTGATGCGCGCAACCTGCGTGAGTCCTGCGATCTTATCAACCCATGGCAGGCCGTCAATATAATCTCGTATTATTATGGCAATCCTGTTGTTCATGGCCAGTATTTTGCGATAATTTGTCTGACACCGTCCTGGACTAAACCGTTGACTTCGGTCAACTCTTCAGGACTTAAAGCAAGTATTTCACCCCGGCGGTCAACGTTGCCCTGTAGTTTTGCCAGGTCTACCGTGTTGTCTGCGGATATGGTTGCAATCCCATTACGGTGGTCCGCATCGCTGCTGGTGACCTTTATGTTCTTCCACATATCCCCGGAGAAGGAGAAGTCGACAAAGGACGTTTGTTTGCCGTGAAGCTCGCGGAACTCAGCGTATCCGCCGGCAAGCTCAAAAACGCGGATTCGCTTATTGTTTGCGTTGCGCCTTTCGAGGGTTACCCACTGCAGACCCTTGCGCTTCTCTTTTGATCCGGCCACCTTCTTGCATGCCTCAACGCTCATAGATGAGCAGTTGGCGAGCATTGGAGTTGTTGAATAAGGATCATAAAGTGCTCCCTCGGCATCGTAGCCGGTCTCTGTGACTCGGTGACGGATAAGCGAGGTTGCTTCTACGGCAGCAGTAAGCAATACGGAAGCCAGACCTCCTCCTTCGAGATCGTTAATAATTGCCTTGAGGCGAGATATGGCTTCGTCGGGAGTCATGCTACCAGTTCCACACTTTGATTTTTAAAGTAATTGTGTTCTTTTCCCCATTCCGAGAGGTTGCCGGCAGCGATAACAATCGGTGCGCTCATCCTCAATATTCTTTGCGATGTAATCCGCAAGTATCGCATAGTTCTTGTTGTAAAACACGCGATTGGCCTCAAGATTCTCCGTCTGAAGCAGAGTGTACCTGCTTACCTCCGGCGAGTCCATGATATAGTTCGTCAGAAACTCTCCGGTTTTGTAAAGGATCGCCCATGCAATGGCGTTGTCAACCGGGTTGTTCACAAAGTCACTCTCCTCGCTGCAGAGCATGTCCGTTGGATGGCAGACAAAGTTTCCGTGAAGCTGCATCCCGTAACAGGAAGAACAAACGGTCCAGTCGTCCCGGTCAGCAAGATCATCTCCCGTAACGCCTCCAACCATGCACCACTCGGTCCATTTATCCCTCGAGCGTTTCATGCATGAAAAGGTCGAATCAAAGCACCACTTGTATCCTCCGCAGCCACAGCTTAATTTGTTGTTGTACGGAAGCCCAGCGCTCTGGATCAAAAAGTAATAATTGCGGTCTAAGGGTAGTTCAACAGGGGTGATGGTTGTCTTGTGCGGCCGGCCGGCCACAGAGGTCAGAGGATATGTGTACAGAAGATCGTACTCGTCATAGATCTCAAGATTGACCGCCTCGGTGGTGTTGAGGATCAGCGATACCCCACGAAGGATAAATTTGCCTCCTTTTACGTCCGAGCACATCCGTAGGCCGTGATAAGCGTCCTTCGCGAGCGTATAAGTGAAGGTTTTGTATCCAATATCCCCGGAAAAATATGTGCGGATAAGCTCTTTATACTTATCCATCTCGATGACGATATCGGTCTTGAATTTGTTGATTGCATTCTCGCGTGCGCGAATCATCTTTTCCCAGAGATCGGCGCAGCCACCTGCCGACTGAAGTCCACGCAGAGCCATACCCTGGAGTTCGTCAACATAAAGGCCGGAGTCGGATATCGTGTAATCAACAGAATATCCATCCACGCAAGGGCACTCGCCCCTGGTGAATCCAATGACATGTTCAAAACAATCGTATGCGCTCATTTAATTAACCTCCCATTGCTTTTCTGCGACGGATGCGCCGCATCTCAGCCTTAAATCGATTGGCATAGATCTTCGCCAGTTGTGCCTGCTGGTCTTCTGCATTCGACCTTGTTGCTCTTAAATATTTCTTTGCACCAGCGGACACAGAACTCCCGCCTTGCCGCATGATCCAGATGTGCTTCAAGTTTTTGCGTGAGCCAGATTTACGATACCAACCTTTATTTGCCTTGCACGCACTTTTGTTTTTAGCTGCATTACAGTTTCCTACCGGAGCTCCCATGACCTTTTGATTTTAAGTTAAACAATGAAGGATAGCCAAATTTAAGACTATCCTCCATCATTTCATTGAACATTATGTTTTATCTCGCTATTCGCACTCGAAAGCAAGAATCCCGGTGTTCGTCTCGTCGCAAGGATACGGGTTGGTGGCGAACAGCCCATGAAGCTGTATCTTGTACGCCTGTGAGAAGTCATTGGCTTCGCAGGCCTCCTTCATGATGATGTCATAATAGACACCAGGGATGTTCATCGACGGCTCTGACCACAGCCAGTACTGCCCGGCACGCGGGTAGGCGTTGGCTGCATCGATCGGGTTCCATGCCTTATTCACGAAGGCAGCAGCGGTCTTGTGAACGAGGAAGGCTGTGCTCGGGGCGATGGCCTCCACGTTTTCCGGGTCAACGTAGATGCTCCTGATCGATCCGATCTTGGCCATTGCAGCTTTCCCGGCCTCGGTCATAGCTTCATGCTGGCGGTTGAACAGATACTGGTACAGAAGATCTCCGGTGAGCAGGTACGGGCTGCGGAACTTGTGCTGGCGGATCACCCTGTTGAAATAACCCCAAATGGAGTCGTCCCACAGGTTGGCAGGGATGACGGTCGGATTGCCACCGGGTGCGCCTACGCCTCCCGTGAAGGCGTTTGTGCCGGCGTTAGCCAGCAGGCCGGTGACGATATACTGCGCCAGCCACTCATCGAGGGCTTTTTTGTGGAGCAACATGTTCCGTGCGATGGCGGTCTGCATCTCAACCGTGCGCTCGCGGTAAGCACGCTCGGGAACTTTGAATGCGGTCTCGCGGAGGCATTCGATCCGGTACTCCTTGCAATAAGGAGTAACATCTTCGCCGTCGATATCGCAGTCATCGGAGCAATCCGTGGTTGTGACATCGCACTTGATAAGCCACTCGAGGTTGATGGCGCGCTCTTTGCGGCCCTGAATCTCGGTAAAGTTCACCTGCTGGTTCTCGAGAACAGCTTTTGCTGCTTCGACATCGGCCATCAGGTCAATGTTCTGGATCGGGTCTGCCCATATCTCATCGGCCATAGCCTGGATGGTGCTCAGATATCCACAATCGACATCAAAAATTTCAGACATGATTTGCTATTTTTTAACGTAAGACTTCATGATTTGCACTCTCTCTTGAGGGGTCTTCGCTTTTTTCATAGCATCAATATAATCCGAATGGCTTTTGATGGCTCCTGTTGGCTTGGTAGGATTGGTCTTGTTGCCGGTGTTGTCTCTTTGATCCGAAGCCTGAAACTCGAACAGGTCGCCTGCGATGGAGCGCACGTGGTCCGGGAACGATACGCCATATCCATGACTGTCCTGAACCGGCTTGCCCTCTCGCAGAACGACAATTGAATCGTCTGCTTCCTGGTATTCAAATTGACCTATCTCGTCAACAAATTTCTCTCTCCAGCGCTGGGCCTTGCGAGCATCTTCGGGTAATATTGGTTTCAGATTGTCGAGCTCGGCAAGAGCGCGGTCTTTCACGCGGCCGAACACAGCCTTGCGGTTGAAATCGGCCTCGCGCTCATCAAGTTTCTTCTGCCACTCCTTGTCTTTCGACTTGAGTAGTTTATCGGTTTCCACCTGCAGCTTGATATAATCTGGATGCTTGGTAATGTCATCTCCGCCTGCGCCTTTTACCTCTTCGACTTTCTTTGTGATAATGAAATCAACGAGTTCTATTCCCTCTGAATCGGAATCAATCTCATACTTGTCTTTCAGTTCTTTCTCAATCTTGCTTGCTCCTTCTTTGATGCCTCGCTTGTACTGAGATGCGGATTCTTCGCGGATTTTCTTAATCCTTGCAACGTCCGCTTCTGATGCAACAGTAAGGTTTTGTAACTCCCCGGCTTCATTATATAGGCCAGCCATGTCCTCGGTGTCGATCTTTAAGGTTTTCGACAAAAAACCCTCCAGAACCTTCTTTTCGGCTTCGGTCATTTTGTTTCCTTTTTTGGTTTGGTAATTATTGGTTTAATCACCTCTGGTGCTTTTACGCTTCGCGGTGACATTTGTTTCGCGGTGAACTTTGGCAGGAGACCTTTGCGCTTAATCATCGCATACGCCTCGTCTGATACGGGATACTCCTTCCCGGACTTACGATTTGTGAGCAGCCACATTGGATTTCGCTTTTTTCGGTTTACCTGTTTTAACTGTTTTGGCCGGAGCCTTCTCTTCCGGGGCACGGGCCGGGACGACGACCGGCTCATTGGGGTTCACGTCAGCCTTTGCATCTGTGGTCATCGGATCACCTGCAACCGGCAATTTCTCTGCAGGCTTAACCAGTTTCGGAGGCTGGATCAGTGGCTTTGGAGGGGCAACGCCGGCAGGGAGCTCGTCAACGAGTATCTCTCCACCAAAATATCGTTCCATCATTTTGGCCGTCTTCTCGGGCACTTTCTTAACCACACCCTTGTAAAGAACATCAATCATTTTAGCCATAGCTCAAATTTTTCTCAAAGTTATTATTTTTTTACATTCAAAACTTCTTTTTTTATTCCAGGCCTCATTCGCATCGCGAGGCGCTCACTTATGTACCCTAAAATGTGCCGGCAGTTGTATCCTCCCCGGTGATGAACAGGCGAGTATTCGGGAAACGACATGTACCCCGGCGTCTGGCCCCAGCGCTCCGGTTTCTCCTGTATCTTGTATCCCGCAGGAAACTCGTCGGCCTTGATTGCTTTGTTTATGGTCCATGTTTTCCACTCAGCGGCCTCATCTACCGAGTAGACCTTTGCGTTGTGTGCCACGCAGAAGTCGCGGCTGTCGCGGACCAAACCACCGGAGTAAATAAACCATTTCATCCCCAGCCGGTCGGCGAGCGTTTTGTTATAGGCTGCGTCATAGGATGAATACATGTCTCGCGCGTATCGGTTAAAAATCCTCTCGTGGCCTCCCTGAGTGGTCTTGTTGCCAATAACCAGCCGGTTCATCTCCTTGATGTAGTCCTTCTTCGGCATCCGGCCGGTTATTGCTTGTGATGTAAATTGCTTCAACTGAAGTAAAAGTTCTTCATTTCGAATAAGGTTATCGAGGAATCCGCCGGCAATGATTCTTTTTTCTCCGAGGCCAAGCTGAAGATTGACAAAGTCGTTCGCCCCTTTTATCGCCTCTTTCAGGGCCGATTCCGTGAAGTCGTCAAGAAGTACGGTCGTGAAATAATTGTTTGACTTGAGGGCAATCTCGGCTACCGTCTGGCGTATATCGTCCCCAATTGAATACCTGTTGTTCTTGGTGAAGTCGCGGTAGGTCTTTTCGAGCATCTGCAGCAGCCGGTAGTTCTTCCGGGTCTCGCGGATATTACCGGAGTTATCAACATCAAGGGCGGTTATAACGTCTGTTGTTAACTTTGTTAATAACTCTTGTTGATAACTCACGATTGTCTTATCAAGACGACCTTCCTGTGCCTCAATATATGCGATGCGCAGATCCAGCAGCTCATTTATCCGTTTTGGTACTTTCATGGTACTCGTGTTTCATACGGTTATATGTGGTCATGGCCGACTCGATGTTGTAGTTCATCTCGCCACAGTATCGATAGTAGTTCATTATTGCCTGCTCGATTGTCACGGCCGGCACAATGCTTCTCTGCCCTTCGACATAAAAAAACATCCCCATGTCAACGAAGTTTCTTCTGTATATTCTCGGGATGACGCTGATGAAACTTTTTTCCTTCGGCATAGATCAGTGTATTGCGGGTTTTATGGTCGGTCCTAGACAACGTACGGCTCCCGAGGTGCAAAACGTTCACATTGCATATCAATGCATGCGCGATGCCCTCGGCCTGTAACTGCTCGGCATACACGTTGTCGGAGTACCAGAACCGGACCCCTTCATTGAGCTTGCCTATCCTTTCAAACAACTTTCTCTGGGCAAATATACACCACCCGGTAAGCTGCATGCCTATCAAATATCCCTCATAGGCATAATTGCCCCTCTTAAATGGCCTCTGCCGGAAGTCGTTACTCAAAGCAGAGGCAGAGAGGTAGTCGTTATCAATCATCGTCTGGCCTATCGAGGACCAGCCTCGCTGGAACAGCAGGTCGTTGTTGGCCATTATCACAATGTCTGCTTTCCCGGCCGCAATACCAAGATTCAGGGCATGGTTGTAATTGAACTCGCCCTTGTACATTATCGTCTTGTTGACGTTGTGGTAAGCCGTCTTTTCGTGGGTTTCGACAAGGATAACGTTCACCGGGACGTTGTCGGCAAGGCATGAGTTTATTGCCTGTTGCGTCATGCGCTTCAGATCCTCGTCGCGCGAGGCTGCAACCATTACAAGGTCGTATTTCATATAATAAGCAGCAGCATTTTATTTAATCAATTATAATAGATTCATAAGAGGCGACGGTCTTTCCGTCAACCATAATATAAACCTTTGAGTTTAACCCCGCAAGCATAGCGGTGCCATTAAAAGAAATAAGAATAGCCCATATCTTTATAGGTTCTTTAAAATTCATATTTTCCCCAAAGGTTTTTTCTATATGACCTTGCGGAAGCTCATGTAAATAACCCTCAATTATTGTTACAAAATCAGCCTCAAAAATTTCCGTTGTTTTGTTCCCGCCCTCGGGATAGTGAATTACTTTAATTGTTTTCATTTTCTTCTTTTTTTGCTGTTAATACTAGTTCTATTTATGCTGCTGCTTATTTACTAAATGCTTATAAACTTCGCTTACAAGGTCATAGGTCATAAGTGATACCCTCCCGTCCGTTTGACCGTTCCCTGCCAGTCGTGTGCAATGTATAGCTTATTCTTTTCCCTGAAATCGTTCGTTATGTAAGGAGCCAAGACGAGCAAGTCCTCGCCGCTTTTATGGATGGCCTCCATCGCTCGGATCATTGGCGCACCGTGTTTGATCGGCTCGGGAAAGCGCTCGTATACACTCCGATTGATAAGCATCAATGCCGGATGCAGATACGGCGTGCCCTTTGGTGCATTGAATCCCCGCGAGTCTATTGTCTGCACATCGCCAATCCCATATTTATCTGCCGGCAGTTCTGCGTCCATTCTTTCGATAACACCGGGGTTGATGAAAACGATATCCGTATCAATAACGACGATTCGCTCGTCTGCTATCTGCGAGATCCCGTATGCCATGCCCGGACCGTGATGGATGTTGTATGCGAAGTGGTGAATCTCCACGTTGTAGTACTTCTCAACAACTGCCTGCGTGCGACGGAAGTTACGCTCGTCCGATCCGTCAATAAGAAGCATTGGGATATCATACAAAGCTCGGAATCCGGCCAGCATGCGGTCCAGCAGGTCGGGTGTGTTATAGTTTACGGCGAGCGCTTTCATAGGTCATAGTATCCGTTCATGTGCATGACATAATATTCAGCAGGAGGTGTCTTGCAGAACCTTCGGCTCGCCTCCTTTAGCTGCTGGTTAAAATAATGATCGTGGCCATAGCCTTCAAAGCTCCACCTTACGGGGAGCGAGCGCCGATGTGTGATATTCGATGTTCCGTTTTGCCCGGAAACTCTTATGTCGCACGGCCGGATGTGCCACGAATCTCTATCGGAATTATAGATCCAATCTGAATAATAGACCCAGTCATTCAGCCCGAGATTTGCATTGATTGTTTCGAGGTGGCCCGGCCCGAGGTAGTCGTCGCTGTCAAGATAGGTAATAAAGTCGCCTTTGGCATTATCCAGCCCTGCGTTCCGAGGCATGCCACTCCAGAACGGGGCTTTCTCCATCTCAATCAAGCGGATGCGCGGGTCGTTAAACGTGCGGACCACTCCCGGAGTTTTAAAGCATCCATCGGCGATAATGATCATCTCCCAATCCTGAAACTTCTGATCCAGCACACTCTGTATTGCGCGAGCGAGCTTCAGTTCTCTTTTGCTGGCTCCTCCGGCATAGTCCTCGAGGTAAGACGGTGTAATGATTGTGAATTTCATAGGTCGTATTGTCCGGGTATGTGCATTACGAAATACTCCGGCGTTTCAATCCGGGCGTTATTTTTGATCTTTACCAACTGCTGGTTGAAGTGATGGTCGTGCGCGTAACCGCGATGGCCCCACCGGACCGACAGGGAGCGACGATGGCAGACGTTTGATGTTCCGTTCATTCCTATCCTTTTCATGTCACAGATGCGCTCAATCCAGCCTCCTGAGTGAAACGTGTAATCGTTATAATAAACCCAGTCGCGGTCGCCAAGATTGCGGTTAATAACCTCAAGGTGATTCTCTCCATAACAGTCATCGATATCGAGATAAACAATGTAGTCACCCCGGCCGTGCTCTATTCCTGTGTTTCGTGGCATCCCGTCCCAGATCGGAGCCTTCTTTATCGAGATGACCCTTACTCTTTTGTCCGGTATCTCGCGCACGATCTCGCGGGTGAGCTTGCAGCCGTCAGCCACAACTATCAATTCCCAATCAGTAAATGTCTGGGCAATGACACTGTTTATCGCGCGGACAATTTTCTCATCCCTGCGCGATGCTGCCCCGGTGTACTTTCCGAGGTACGACGGCATTACGACGGTGAACTTCATTCTTCTGGTTTTTCTTCCTCCTGACCTCCGGCCGGCGGTTCTTCCTCTCCGAAACCAAGCGGCTCCATGCCAGCCATAGCCTCAGCATCAATAACCTCCATGTACTGAACGACCTTCTCTGCCACCTTCTCGAGGATCATCGGGTAGGCGAGATCGTAAAGCCACGGATCGGTGTTGTCGTGCTCAAGCTCGTTGAAGATTGACTCGAGGTTTGACCACAGGGTCACGTTGAACTTCGTTGTCATGCCCGACGAGATAAGAAGCCGCACGTTCTCCTCCGAGTAACCTCGGAACGGGTTGACAGAGTTCTTTATGCGGATAATCTTTAGCTCCTCCGGCCGGTCCGCATACAATAGCTCGTTGATATCATCCTCGATGGCGGCAATGGTTGATGTTGATGCGTCGGCGTTTTTCGCTGCCTGCAGCTCGGCCATAAGCTCGGTGAGTGATTTAAACTTGAAGTCATCCGGGTACTTATGCTCAAGTATCAGCCCCTCGCCCTTGTCTGTGAATGTTGCAATGTCCTCCACGACATATCTCCACATTGTTGACAGAGCCTTCGCAAATGGACGCAGCGTGTCGTTCATGTTGTCGATCTCGAGCACCTTCTCGGTGGCTGTAGCTTTGATTTCGGCCTTTGAATAAAGCTCCTTATTGAACATCATCAAGAACACATTGGCGCGCATCTCGTTTATGTATTCCTTTTGGAAAGTAAGAAGCTCAATCGGAGGCGATTTATAGATGAGCAGGTTCTCGAGCTGGATAACGTCCTGCGGATCTCGTGGCATATCAAGAGTGATGATGTCCATGACCGAGTTATGGAACGGCTCTTTGCCGGTCCCATTACAAACGGGGCATACATTTCCATCGGGGAGCTTGCCCTTGTTACAGTTCGAGCACGGAGGCACGTAAGCAATGCGCTGCGGGAAGGCCACCATAGCTGTTGAAATATCCATCTCGCTGTCGATCTTCAGCGTTTTGTTCAGAAAATGAATTATCTCGTGGAAGGCAGAGATGAACGTCCGGCCCGAGGTCTCGGGATCGCGCTTATATCCAAACCTGCGAGCAGGAACTTTGTTTGCCAGGGGCGCATAATACTCAACAGCAAAATAATCGTTGTTGATCTCCATAACATCAAATCCGTCCTCCTCTTTGCTGCCGGTCTGCCTCAAGCGGATGGTGTCGGCTCCAAGGTACATGGTGTAAGACGAACCATCGGTCTCAACCTTATCGCGCATGAACCTTATCGGGAGTTTTACAACCAGATACTCGAGGATGTTGTTGTTGATCTCAAACATAATCGCCTGCTCAGAGGTAGCAACAAACGGGTAAGGCTTCGCCTTCTCTTTAGCCGGATCAAACGGGTCAAATTCGGTTATCAAGAAGGCATTGGGGTCAAGGTAGTTGTAATCGACAAACGCATACTCGAAGTACTCCTCCAGCGAGGCGTCGCCCCAATATGTTGATATTGCTTCCTCGAGCTCGGTCTTTTTGTTTTCATTGTCCTCGCTGCTCTTCCAGTCAATCACCCGCGAGATAGGCTTCTTGCGCACCACCTTCTGGAATGGGAGCTTCGTGGCCGAGAGCGTAGGTGGGATAACAGAGTTCGTGAGCAGCTTGCGCATCTCAAACTCCTCGTCTGATTCGCGCTTGATCACCTGCCTTAGAAGGTCGCTGAGTCCGTCCCCTGTCACGAGTTTATAATATTCCCCGGCGAGGTCGCACACGCGCTTATAGTCCTGATGCGTGATCTTATCCTTTACGATCCGCACGAGTTCAATCAATCCAACTTCCTTTTCCATTTTTTTATATATTAAAGTAAACGCTAAATGCCACTGTTAGAAGATATTCCATTGAGTCTGATAAATGGCCATATTTTTGATATCTCTCCTTTGTTATTTTATCCTCGACAATCTTTTTATCCTTTGTGCCATCGGGAGCCTGCCGGCAGTAAAGCATGTCGGCAATCATATATTTGCAATGCTCATCAAAAACGATTCTAAGCGGCAACTTCTCCTCGAAGATCTTGTTTATAAAGTCTCGCCTCCTGATGACGGGCGGATTCCTGATGGCGGTCCTGTTCGATCCGGCAGCGAGATACTTGCGGAGCCGGTACTCAACGATCTGGTAGTGGTGTTTGAAGTCCTTACTCAGCGTTGACCGAGCACGGCCCGAGGCATCCCCATAAAAATAAAGACCGGCGTTGTGGGCCGGGTATCTCTCCATGAACTCCTCGCAGACCTCTTCGGTTGAGTTGCGTGGGTTCTCAAGGGCAATCTCGTCGATACAATTGCAGATCCATATCGTGCCTTTCTGTTCAAACTGCCATATCGAAGCAGAGTTGTATGGTACTGTGTTCTGGTCAAAGGAAATGTGCATAGGCTTTTCAGGGTCGTATTTGACCTGGCCAACGTGACGCATACGAGTGAATGACGAATAATACTCGCCCCCCAGGGTTGAAAAGGGGTTGCCGTAAACTAACGCCCGGCCTCTCTCCTCCGTGTTATTGTCAAGGATATTTTGAATATAATTCTCGCCTACGTTGCGGATGTTATGATAAGTAGATGATATCACCGCAAACTTGTTGCCTATTTGTTTGGCAAAAAACTCAGTGCGCGAATAAATCTTAGCATTTATTTCGTCGGCGTGGTTCTCAAGATCAAACCACTTCGCGATCCATTCCGTCTTTGCCGGGGAGGTTGTAATATAAAGAGGGTTGAACTGCTGGTTTATCGTGCCGGTCGTTGAAAGTTTACCATCAACGAGATAAATGCCCTTCTTGCGCAAACGACCGATGATAATCTCCTTCACGTCCGACTCCTCAGTGTCTTTTGTTTCATCCAGGAATGCATAAGACAGTTCCTTTCCTTCGTGCGCCTTTGCGTTATCCATCGATCCGACAAAGATCACCGCGCCATTGATGAATGAAATAATATTATCGTAGCTTTTGAAGTTATGGGTGTCAGTTCGGAAGTGATTTGGTGGTCGTTTGCCTATCGTGTAAAGTCCAAACGGATTTGCATCTTTATCGTATTCCGTGACCCCGATTGATTTCCAATATTCCCGCACCCGGAACAAAGTACTCGTGTTGAGCTGATCGTAAAAATTCGCACCAATAAATCCGGCGCTGTCGGGAAACATCTTAACAAGCTGGTATGACTTTATCCCGTTAAGGTGTGATTTGCCCGATCCGACGCCGGCCATGAAAAGGTTGATTGCTGCAGTGCTTTTCAGTATCGCTCGCTGGGGTTCGGATATCGTCTGGGTAATGGTCACTTGATTACTATATTCGGCAGCTTTGGTATTTCCTTCAAATTAACATCAATCTCGGACCGTTCGA